>Ga0129302_1000519_pt1 | contig 28667 bp, 27 predicted proteins | sample BlaSprsedimmetaG_FD_94476 | JGI IMG/M metagenome (GOLD analysis project Ga0129302, IMG submission 94476) | Hot spring sediment bacterial and archeal communities from California, USA to study Microbial Dark Matter (Phase II) - Blank Spring... | ecosystem: Environmental > Aquatic > Thermal springs...
AGACATGTGCCCTGAGATTTTCCAGCCCGTAGTAGTGCATCGCCTCTTCCGCGTATCCGACGATCTTGAAGACCATCAGGTTCTTTCCGTGGGAGAGCACGAAGGCTTTCTTATCCCCGAGTGACGCATAGAACTCGTTGTTCAGGCGGTACGAGTTCTGATATACGAACTCGTCCTCCGCCTTTGCCGCATCGACCTCCTCGAGGCCGTTGTCTGTTACGAATCTATCGAGCACATCTGGCTTCGCCCTGCAGAAGTACCTCCATACCTCCGGGTGGTACACGCCCTGCTCACCTTTGGTTGTCCCGTGTTTCGGGCCTATCCTCGAACGGTGATGCACGATCATCTGCGAGTCGATGTATTTCTCCTCGACCTGCGTCCTCGCCTCGGGGTTCAGGTACGCGACTTGTATAAGGTAGTCGGTGTTGAGCAACTCCTCAGAGACGCCCATCTGCATCGGGTCAAGCCCGACCGCTGCCACGCCCCCTCCCTTTCCGTTTCCCCTGTTGTGCATCTGGATCATGGGCTTCAGGATATGCCGTCCTTCGACTTGGACGGTTGAGACGAGGCCTACGACGCCGCAGCCGCCCTCGGCTGCGTCATCTATCCTCGAATGCACGATTGAACCTGGAAGGCCGCGCCTTGACGATGTAATGCACCCAATGGATGAGGAGAGCTTACTCAATCTCCCTCACCCCCTTGCCGTGCTCCGCGTGACTGAGCAGATCGGTCCTTCCCCTCAGCTCTCTAACGCTCCTCAGCCCCAGCCGGGAAAGCGCGTCACGCATCTGCAGGACCCATGAGTTGAACAGGTTGTATATCCGCTGCGCGCCCCAATCGGCCGGGATCAATGTCGACAGGTCCGTGTCGGTGGTGGCGATCCCACGCGGACAGCCCCTTCCGCTCTCGCAGTTCCCGCAACGCACGCACCCGACCGAAACGAGTTCCGAAGTGCCGATTGCGACCGCATCGGCTCCGAGGGCGATCGACTTCAAGATGTCGTAGGCGGTTCTGATACCTCCGCTGGCGACCAGGACTACCTCGTCCCTGATGCCCTCCGACCTCAGGAACCGGTGCACGCGCGGGATGGCGTACTCGATCGGCATCGCGATGTTCTTCTTGGCGATCTCTGGGGCGGCTCCGGTCCCGCCGTAGCCTCCGTCGAGGTGGATTATGTTCGCCCCGGCGTAGTAGCTGCCGACAGCGACCATGTCTACATCGGTCGGGGTTGACACTTTCACGGAGATCAGCGCCTTGGGATTGATCGACCTGATCCAGTCGAGATGCTTCTTGTGGTCCTCGACCGAGTAAACGCTGTGAAACGGGAACGGGGAGAACAGGCTGGACCACGCGACTGCCTCTCTCATACGGGCGACCTCCGGGGTGTTCTTGTCCCACAGGAGATGCCCTCCGAGCCCGGGCTTGGCCCCCTGAGCGTACTTGAACTCGACCACCCTGGCGCGCTGTATCGTCTCCTCCCTGACGCCGAACAGCCCGGTCGCGATCTGCGTAATGATGTAATCCTTGTACGGCACCAGCTGGTCGGGGTAGCCGCCCTCTCCCGTGCAGGTGAAGGTGTTCCAGGCGGCGGACGACCGGGCGCGTGCGAGCATGATCGGTATGCCGATGGATCCGAAGGACATTCCCCCGCCGTAGAACGGCACGGAGATCTCGACATCCCTTCCGTCGTTCCTCCTGTTGAGGGATACGCCCAGGTCGACCGATTCCGGGGACACGTTCGAATCGGGCTCCTCAGGGAACTCGATGAATATCTCGTCGAAGCCTCCGCCCGATATGCCCGCCTCCGACTCGATGCCTCCGACCGGCGGAAGGCCGCTCTCCGACTGCTTCCAGTTTGACACGATCAGGTAGGGCGGCCACCGGTAATCCCCGAGGCTGTCGAACATGGGGTTGTCCTTGACATTGAGCGCGTTCACCGGGCAGTTGTTCACGCAGAAGAAGCTGTTCATCTGACATTCCGATCCGATGCAGAACCAGTCGCGTGGGCGGCTGATCTTGCCCCAGCCGTCCCTTCGGTAGTGAACTCCGTACGGACACATGCGGATACAGGTGCCGCAGTTGATGCAATCCTGGTTCCTCTCCACCCTGAACCGGCCGAAGAACCGATGCTCCGGAAAGGGCGCCTGCCTGACGCTGGAGGGCACCTGGGGCAGCCGGTTCTTCATTCTTCTCTCCCTCCCTCGAAAAGCGGTGCGAACACCTCTCTCTCGATATCTTCGGAGAACATGGAACGCCCCAGCTCTCCCCTGAGCCGTCTGACGTCCCGGATGCCCATCGCGCCCATGACCTCGAGCAGCTGATCGCGCCAGGCGCCCATGACGTTGACTATCCTCTGAACGCCCCAGCCGAAATCCGCCTGCATTATATCCACCGGGCAGATCTGCGGAGCCGTACAGCTGCCGCAAAGGCGGCATCCGAGCGCGATCATGAGCACCCGGTCTATCGCTACCGCGTCCGCCCCCAGTATGATCGCCTTCGGGACGTGCTCCGCGGCAGCTATTCCGCCGCTCACGATCAGCGACAGCTCGTCTCGCATGGACTGCTCCATAAGCGACTGGTGCGCCTCCCTGAGGGCGTACCTGAGGTGCCGTGGCTGCTCGGTCCCTTTCTCCAGACCCCAGTAATCCGCGGTAATGTGCGCTGCGTCGATCTTGAGCTCGGAGATGCCGACCAGCAGCTCCGGCAAATCGGGGTTCAGCGGAAGCCTCGCCGCGGTAAGCGCCTCCGGGTTGTGCATCCTGACCTCCGAGAGCAGCTCCTCGAACCTGTCGCCGTACTCGACCTCCACCATCGAAGCCTCTTTCAGCGCGTCGATGTCCGCCTGCCTTATCCGGTCGCCCACGACCGGGACGAAGTTCGTCCTCTCCTGCGTAGGGATCTTGTCGGCGTGCTCGAGCGGTGCGATGCAGAGCGCTCCCAGCCAGGCGGCGGCCCTGGACACGATCGAAGTCATTCTCTCGCCGAAGGTCTCCATCGGGAGCAGGTCGAATATGATCGGAAGCTGTATCTCCAGGACCTTGGTGATCTCCGAGACGATCTCGCCCCGCTTATCGAACTCGATGAACGGCGGCTTCCTGCCGATGTCCACCGCGGTCGAGATGTACTCGCGTCCGTGTATTCCGTCCCTCGTTGGCCGGACGATCTCCGACATGTCGGTCCACATGCCGTCGAACCAGGGGCCGTCGAACGGTCCCCTGAAGCCCGCGCCGAAGACCGGTATCCTGCCGTTCTCAGCCTCGTACCAGATGGTCCAGAGCCTGTGGGGCTCCCAGTAGTCGTCCCCGAGCGCTCTGTACTCCGGGTTCATGATCATCTGGAGGGCGTGCGTCGGGCATTTCTGCATGCACCGGAAGCAGTTCCTGCAGAGGTGGCTCAGCGGCTCCGCCATGGACCTCGTCTCGTCGTTCTTCCTCTCGTGAACGCCGTATATGCAAGCCTCTGAGCAGCGGCCGCAGTTCCTGCAGAGCTCCTCGTCCCTGATGACCTTGAACTTCCCGATCACCGTATGCCTAGGAGGCGCCGGAGTCGTCGGGATGTGATACCGTTCATACAGCATCGGTCTCGCCTCCTTTCATGCCGGCATCCGGCGATATGATGCCCTCGTAGAGCAACCTCTCGTACTCCTTGCTGGCCTCCACCTCCGCCACGAATTTTCCGATCAGCTCCTTCGGCCTGCCGTGAGCCGATTCGAGCCGCTCTTCCAGCTCCTCGTACGCGAGCAGGAGCGGCAGCCGCGTCTGGCACACCTCCTCGCACGCGTGGCACTTGATGCACAGGAAGATCTCGTCCGACTCCCGCTTGTCGATCGCCTCGCCCTTGAGCACGGAGCGGGCGAACAGCATCTTTCCCCTTCCGGTGACGAGCTCCCGCCCGGTCACGAGGTACGCCGGGCAGACGCTAACGCACGCCCCGCATCTCGCGCATGCCAGCGAAGAAAGTTCGAGGGGGGTCGGACCCTCCTTTCTGGTCGAGGTCATGATGCGGCGGGAGATCCGGCTGAAGAACTCCGTCGCCGCGAGCAGGGACCCCAGCGCGAACAGCGTGATCCTCTCCCGCAGCAAGAACCTGATCGGAGCGATGAACTTCGACCTCGCCGACAGGAATCTGCTCGGATTGAAGAGGTCCTCCGGGTCCAGCTCCCGCTTCTTCTCCCTCAGGCGGTCCATCTGCTCCTCCGGGAACACGAAGGACGAGAACGGCTGGTTCCAGATACCGACCGCGTATGGACGGCCACCGTACTCTATGCCCAGCCGGGTCAGCAACATCGAGATGATCGAGTGGATGGTGTACATGAACGGCTTTCTCTGGTCGGTCAGGAAGAAGGACAGCACAAGCGCCTCCTTGTCGGACATGATGTGTGCCTCGGAGGCGATCTCGAGGCCGAACATCCGGCCGAGCTTTCTCGTCCTGGCGAGGAGCCTCGGCATGTTGACGAGCGGGATGACCTGCTCCGATCCGAGCATGCCGGGGCCCTGCTTCCTGGCCCGCATCGGAAAATACCTGTTCCCCCACAGGAGGTTCGCCATGAACACCGGTGCCTCGGTCCACCCGATGTCCGAGGGCAGCGGGATCTCGATATCCTCCGGCGTATCGCCCTCGAGCAGAATCAGAATCGCCGGCGCGTCGTGGAGAGGGTTTCCGGGGATGGGCGTTATCTGGTTGATCTCCCTGCTCCTGTGCTCGTCGTAGAACATCACATGGGATATCTTCGAGCCGCTCCCGAGGATCGAGTCCAATAACCGGAAAGCCCTTGCCTCGTCCGAGGTCTGGAGGAGCATCGCGCGGGAGTGCTTCGGCATCTTGCGTATTGCAATGGAGACCTCCGTTATCACTCCCAGCTGTCCCTCGGTTCCCGAGAACAGATCGAAGTCGGGATCCTTGGACGACAATGACCTCTCAGTCCCGTCCGGCAGCACGACCCGGAGCCTGCGAACTTGCGACGAGATGCCACCCGCGGAGAAGCTGTTTATCCCGTGCCCTCCGGTCGAGATCCATCCCCCGACCGTCGAGAAGAAGCTGCTCGGGGACGAGAATAGTGCCAGACCTTTCTTCTTCAGCTCCATTGACAGGTCGGCCCAGCGGGTGCCGGCAAGCACCTTCGCGGTCGATCTCTCCGCATCGATCGATTTGACCCCCACGAGCTCACCGAGGTCCAAAACCAATCCCGCGTCCGGCGGCAAGGCGGCACCGAAGGCGCTGGAGGCTGCGCCCCTTACGACGAGGGGGACGCGTTTGTCCCGGCAGGCGCGCACGCACAGTCTGACCTGTTCGTGATCCTTCGGCTTCGCGATCAGAGCCGGCACCTCTGTGAAAAGTATGTCCGAGATCAGTTTCGGCGGCTCCGAAGCGTCCGTCCGCCTGACATCGATCTCCGAGTCCAGCAACAACGTCTCGATGCCCGCCTCATCAAGGGCACGGTAGACCGCCAGAACATCCTCATCGAGGTCCTCGGGGTCCGCCTTTTCGAGCTCCCGTAGGATCTGACGCATGCGCTTCCCGATCCTCTGAGGCCTCGTCTTTCGGACGGTCCTCTGTGAGGGGGATATTGAAGAAGATACGCCATCTTGAGAAGTTGAGCCCGGGGGCCGCATTCCACCGTTGATCCGCTTCACGGCGCCCTGCTCGGTTTCCAAGGTCGCTTCACCGTTATCGTCTTCTGCCGTCTTGATTATATAGCCACCGTATTTAGCCTTTGTGTATTTTCTATGGACAATGTTTGGCAAATGATGGATTTCTCCGAACGAAATATGGGCAATATGCCCGATACGTCGAAAAAATAAAGAGGGGGGCGAGCATAACGTGCAGCGGTGTGTCACGTTTGGACGACATGGACAGGAACATACTGAAGTGCCTTTACAAGAACGCGCGCATGCCGCTCCGCGAGATCGCCCAGAAGTTGGACGTATCGGTGAGCACGGTATCGGTCAGGATCAAGGAGCTGGAGAGGGAACGGGTGATCCAAGGGTACATACCGATACTCGACCCAGAGAAGCTCGGGTACGACCTGCTCACTATCATAGGTGTCAGGATATCTGAGGGAAAACTGACCGATGTGGAGAAGCAGCTGGCCAAGGAGGACAGGGTGCTGCAGGTGTTCGACGTAACCGGCGAGTGGGATTCCCTGATGATCGCCAGGTTCAGATCGCGCGAGGAGCTCAACACGTTCGTCAAGGAGCTTCTGTCCCTCCCTCACATTGAGAGGACCAACACACTCCTGGTGCTGAATGTCGTCAAGGACGAGAAGAGGCTACCGCTGCGGTGAGGAACGATCCGCGTCCAATCAAAACACTTCTATACCATGGTACACGTGATGGAGGTTCAGCTCATACCTTGGGGGGAAATTGAGCCATCAATCTCTTTTTTTATTCTTTCCCGAGCACGCCTCTGCCTATTTTCTGCCGACAACGCTTATAAAGCCCTATTTAAATACCCACGCAGAGAAGGGGATTTTCCATGGCGAAGATACGGATAGAGAATGTCGTAGCTTCCACATCGCTCGGAAGCGAGCTTGACTTACAGGCAATCGCGCTTGCACTTGACGGGGCGGAGTATGAGCCGGAGCAGTTTCCCGGGCTCATCTACAGACTGAAGGAGCCCAAGACCGCAACCTTGCTGTTCAGGAGCGGAAAGGTGGTCTGTACAGGGGCCAAGAGCCTCGAGGACGTGAAGATCGCGATCGGAAAGGTCGCACGGCAGATCGAGGCGGCTGGCATCCCGATCCAGGTGGAGCCGAAGATAGAGGTGCAGAACATAGTCGCCTCCTCGGACCTCGAGACGGAGATCAACCTCAACGCGATCGCTATCAGCCTCGGACTCGAGAAGGTCGAGTACGAGCCCGAGCAGTTCCCCGGATTGGTGTACAGGATCGATGTGCCCAAGGTGGTCGTTCTGCTATTCGGGTCGGGCAAGCTCGTCTGCACCGGTGCCAGGAAACCGGAGGACGTCGAGGTGGCTGTCAACAAGATAACCGAGGAGCTGAGGGCGGCCGGCCTACTGCACTGAGAGGCCATGTTACCCATTTTCGACGATCACTTGCATCTCAGTCCCACGGGAAAGAGAATAGATGCCGTTCGGATATTCCTGAAAGCCGGCGGAACCCATCTGCTGATATCGCACATGCCGTACGGGCTGCACCCCATCCGATCCGGCTCCGACTGGAAGGAGGAGTTCGCGGTCACGTGCGACTTCGCCGAGAGGGCGAACCGGGAAACGGATGCGCGCGCCTACTGCGTGGTCGGTCCCTATCCGGTCGACCTACTGGAACTGGAGGAGGCGCTGGGACCCGAGGACGCCTTCGATCTCATGATGACGGGAGTTGATGTCGCCGCCGAGCTGGTCCTGGAGGGCAGGGCGGTCGGGATCGGAGAGGTGGGAAGACCGCACTTCGAAGTCGACGAGGAAAGGTGGAGGAAGTCCAACGAGATCATGATGTACTGCATGAAGAGGGCGGGGGAGATCGGCTGTCCCGTCGTGCTGCACACCGAGCACGCAAACGGTCACAATTTGGCCGAATTCTCGGAAATGGCCGTCGATAGCGGGCTCAGCCCCGAGAAGGCCATCAAGCACTACTGCGGAAAGCTCGACCCGTCCTGGCAAACCGGAGGATTGACATTTTCCGTGCTGAGCGCGCGGGAAAATGTCGCGTCGGCTATCGAGCAGGAGCTCCCGTTCATGATGGAGACGGACTATCTCGACGACATGAGCCGCCCCGGCGCGGTATTGTCCCCGGCCACGGTCCCGAAGAGAACGAAAGAGCTGTTCGAGGCCGGCATAATGGACGAGGAGACTTGGCACAGGGTGCATATTGAAACGCCGCGCAGGGCGTACGGGATAGAGATCGAGCTTTGAGAGGTGTCCGCTCGAGCGCGATCAGTATTTTATCTTGAATCCTCTGAGGTCCCCGACCGGATCCTCCGGATATACCTCGACTCTGTCCACATGCGCGTACGGCTGCCTGCGCCGGCATAGGTCGATCGCCTCTTCCACCGACTTATCCTCCCCCTCGAATAGCGCCTCGACCCTCCCGTCCGGGAGGTTTCTCACCCAACCTGCCAGGCCGAGATCGGAAGCGAACCGTTGCGCATGGGCTCTGAAGAAAACTCCCTGCACCCTTCCGGAAAATACCGCCCTCATCCTTACGCGCATTATGCTCCGACCCCGATTTCCTGTTATATGCTATATTATGATGATAATGTTAGATAATGCTGTTTCCGCGGCCGGATTCTTCGCCCGTTAGCGACTATTTTTTCCGCTCGGTTTTGCTGATTAACGGGCGAAAATCCGATTTTACGACACCACGAAAAATGCTTAATACGGGGAATCCGATTTAATTCTTCGTCGGGATGCACTAACGAATGGATCTTCTGGATTCAATTCGAACCCCCTCGCAGAGGTGATGTTAGATGATAAAATCTCTTGTTGAAGACGCGATGTCTAGAGAAGGGCCAGGAATTGAGAATCTAATGGACGATGGAGCTCCGCAGGATGCGAGAGTCGACGCTGAGCTTGAGCAGATTCTCAGGAGTCTCAAGACCAATATAAAGATCATCGGCGTCGGCGGAGGTGGATGCAACACTATCGCGAGGATCGTAGATGAGGGGGTCGTCGGTGCGGAGCTGTTTGCCGCGAATACTGATGCGCAGCATTTGCTCGTGACAAGGGCACCGCACAAGATACTTCTCGGAAAGAGAGTGACGAGGGGGCTCGGCGCAGGCGCCATCCCGCAGATCGGCGAGGAGGCGGCCAGGGAGGCCGAGGACGAGCTCAAGAAGGCCATCTCGGACACTCACATCTGCTTCGTGACAGCCGGGCTCGGAGGCGGCACCGGCACGGGCGGAGCCGCAGTGGTATCGAGGATGGCGAAGGAGGCGGGCGCGCTCACGATCGCGGTCGCGACACTGCCCTTCTCGGGCGAGGGGCGGCTCAGGATGGAAAACGCGGAATGGGGGCTCAACCGGCTCCGAGAAATGGCGGATACGGTCGTTGTCATCCCGAACGACAAGCTGCTGGAGCTCGTCCCGAAGCTGTCGTTGAACGCCGCATTCAAGGTCGCCGATGAGGTGCTCATGAGATCGATCAAAGGCCTGACGGAGATGATCACCAGGCCCGGGCTGATCAACCTCGACTTCAACGACCTCAAGACTGTTATGAAGGGTGGTGGAGTAGCAATGATAGGGCTTGGGGAGAGCGACGAAGACTCGGACGACCGGGCGCTCGACGCGATCAATCAAGCGATCAACTCGCCGCTTTTGGAGGTAGATATCAGCGAGGCGACCGGCGTACTTATCGATGTTATAGGCGGGATGGATATGACGCTTGCCGAGGCGCAGAAAGCCGCGGAAGAGGTGCAGACCCGCGTCGGCCAAAACGCGAGGATCATTTGGGGCGCGGCGATAGACCCGTCGATCGAGAAGAGCGTCAAGGTGATGATGGTAGTCACCGGAGTGAAGTCGAAGCAGATCATGGGCAAACACCAGGGACAGAAGAAGGCGGGAGAACTGGAATTCGTCAAATGAGCCGCTTTGGATTCCCGAAAGCTTTAAAATCAAATAACATGTACAGAAGCCCAACGAGCAGCTGGTATTCTCTGGCTACGCTCAATTATGATAAATGATGTCCCGGAGGTTCTCGAATGAAGAGCCTGATAGAAGACGCCCTTAACCAATCGGAACAAAGCCTAGGTAACCCCGTAGCTTCTTACAATCCAGAAGACGAGGAGCTGCAGAAGATACTGCAGGGCCTGAAGACGAACATAAAGATCATCGGCTGCGGAGGCGGAGGATGCAACACGATCAACCGCCTGGCCGAGACCGGAATTATCGGCGCGGAGCTTTTCGCGGCCAATACTGACGCGCAGCATCTTCTGATGATCAGGGCGCCGAGGAAGATACTGCTCGGAAGGAGGGTCACCAGAGGCCTGGGCGCAGGCGCCATTCCTCAGGTAGGAGAGGAGGCCGCCAGGGAGGCCGAGGACGAGATCAAGGGCTATTTCAACGGCGCGGACATCGTTTTCATAACCTGCGGGCTCGGGGGCGGCACCGGTACCGGGTCGACGCCGTTCGTGGCACAGCTGGCAAAGGAGGCGGGCGCGCTCACGGTGGCGATTTGCACGTTCCCGTTCAAGGCGGAGGGCGCGGTCAGGACCGAGAACGCGGAGTGGGGGCTGGAGCGGCTCAGGAACATCGCGGACACGGTCATCGTGATCCCGAACGACCGTCTGCTGGAGCTCGTGCCCAAGCTGTCCATCAACGCCGCGTTCAAGGTGGCGGACGAGGTTCTGGTCAGGGCGATCAAGGGCATCACGGAGATCGTCACGAAGCCGGGGCTGGTCAACCTGGACTTCAACGACATCAAGACGGTCATGAAATCCGGGGGGGTGGCCATGATCGGCATGGGGGAGTCGGACGATGACGACAGAGCATCAGCCGCGATAAACGAGGCGATCAACTCGCCTCTGATCGACCTGGACATAAGCAAGGCGACCGCCGCTCTGGTGAACGTCACCGGCGGTTCGGACATGACCATTACGGAGGCCGAGCAGGCCGCGGAGATCATCCAGAACAAGATCAACCCCAATGCCAGGATCATATGGGGAGCCTCGGTCGACGAGACCATCGACCATACCATCAGGGTGATGGTCGTGATTACTGGCGTTAAGTCCAAGCACATATTCGGTCCGGCGGAGCGGAAGAAGGAAGATATCGGGCTGGATGTAATAGATTAGAAATAGTAGAGATCGTTTTGGGCTTGTTTGAGATGGAAATAGTCGACAAGGCATGGAAGGTCCAGAAGAAGGTGGAGGACCGGGTCAAACACATCGGCAAGGGCAGGTACGGCAGAGTCCTGAAGATGGCCAGGAAGCCGACCCCGGACGAGTACCTGAAGACAAACCAGATCGTGGCCCTTGGCATATTCCTGATAGGCGGACTCGGATTTCTCATATACTGGATATTTGAATACGGGGCGGATCTGCTCGTGGGGCTCTTCCGATAGAAGGATTGAAGTATGAATAAATGATGAGGGGATATCCCCAATAGTCCTCGGGGTGATATTTTGGACATATTCAAAATCGGTGAGGAGACCCCCGCGAAGCGCGAAGGAGCGGAGGAACAGGAGCCTGAGAAGCCCGCGCAGCAGGTAGGCAGCTCGATCTCTATCGATGCTGGGCCAGACCTGAAGCGTGGAATCGCCTCTGGAGACTCGACGGAGTTCGAGCTAAAGATGAAGCTGGCCGGGGGGGCTCAGAAAATGGTCCTCGTCAAGTTCGACCAGATCACATCCGCCTCCGAGGAGGGATCGCCCGAGTGGTTCGTCAAGGTATTCGACGCGATCGGGGTGCTCTGGGACAGCACGTCCGGGGACGAGCCGATGCTGGAGTTCGAGATGAGGCCTGAGCAGGAGAAGACGCTCACGGTGGTGATCACTTCACCCAGCGGTGCGAAATACGGCGACCGGATCAACTTGGTGATAAATGCCAACCTGAAGGACGACCCGGCGGCGACCGATTCGGTGACGCTGCAGGCAACTGCCAGGCAGTCCATAATGGCCTTGAAGACCTCGATCGGGCACGAGAAAGCGGTCGCGGATTCTCTTTCGAGCAGGGCGAAGCCGAAGAACATCGGGCTGTTCGCCATACTGTCGCCTGCGACGCTCAGGGGTTACGTCCTGATCGAGGCGATGAACACCGATGCACTGAGCGACCTGGTCAAGGGGGTCAGGAAGACGCGCGGGATCGTCAAGGGCGAGACGTCGCTGGACGAGATCAACCACTTCCTAACGCCGAAGCCAATAGTATCCGGGATCATCGACGGCGACATCGTGGAGCTGATCGCGGGGCCGTTCAAGGGCGAGAAGGCGCGTGTCCAGCATATCGACGAGAACAAGGAGGAGATCACGGTCGAGCTGTTCGAGGCCATGGTCCCGATTCCGATCACAGTCAAAGGAGATCAGGTTAGAGTTATCGAGAAGGAGCGATGATTTTATGGTCGAGAAGATAGAGGCGCTCGTTGACGGTGGAAAGGCGACTCCGGGACCCCCGTTGGGCCCTGCCCTGGGACCGCTCGGCGTCAACGTAGTCGAGATTGTGCAGGCAGTGAACGAGAGGACGAAGGCCTTTGCCGGCATGAAGGTGCCAGTCAAGATCACCATCGACGAGAAGACAAAGAAGTACGAGATAAAGGTGGGCACCCCGCCCATATCTGCGCTGATCAAGAAGGAGCTCTCGCTGGAGAAGGGGAGCGGCTCCGCCAAGAGCACCAAGGTCGGAAACCTCACGCCCGAGCAGGTGGTCAAGATTGCAGACATGAAGAAGGAGTCCATGCTCGGCAAGAGCAAGAAGGAGCGGTTCCTCGAGGTGGTCGGGACCTGCACGTCGATGGGCATAAACATAGATGGCAAGGACCCGAGGAAGATACGGAAGGAGATCGGCGAGGGCAGCTACGAAGGCCTGTTCGTCACATGAGGCGGCCAATGGGTATATCGCCATCAGAAAGACTTATAAACGGAAGCCCTCATTAGGGGACCTACATCCCGAATGTAGGAGAGCCAGATGAGCTCGGGAATACTACATAGGGGGGATTTACCTGACAGATCCACACCTGATTGAAGCCGTTCAGAAGGCGCTTAAGTCTTCGAAGAAAAGGAAGTTTTTGGAGAGCATCGAGCTCGCGATAAACCTCAAGGATGTCGATCTTTCGGACCCGAGGAACCGTATCCAGGAGGATATCATCCTGCCGAACGGCAGGGGGAGACCCGTCAAGGTAGGGCTTTTCGGGAGCAGCGAAATGGCCGTCAAGGCCAAGGACATCGCTGACATCATCATACAGCCGGAGCAGATCGAGGAGATCGCCGAGACCAAGGCGAAGGCCAAGAAGATGCTCTCGGAGTTCGACTTCTTCGTTGCCGAAGCACCCCTGATGCCCGTCATCGGCAAGAGGCTGGGTGTCATACTCGGCACCAGCGGCAGGATGCCCAGGCCCATACCGCCCGGATCGGACCCCACCGGAATAATCAACAACCTGAAGAAGAGCGTCAGGGTGCGCACCAAGGACCGGAAGACCTTCCATGTGCCGATCGGCACGAGGGACATGTCCGCCTCCGACCTCGCGGAGAACCTCGATGTCATCCTGAAAAGGGTGACGGCGAAACTGGAGCGGGGAAAGATGAACATCCAGTCGGCCTACATCAAGACGACCATGGGACCAGCAGTGGCGGTGATTTAGATGATGTCCCGAGAACCCGCAGGCTGGAAGGTGGAGCTGGTGAACTCCATCGTCGATCAGATCCAGAAGAGCCCCGTGATCGGCATCGTCAGCGTTTCCGGGGTGCCCGGGCCGCAGCTACAGAGCATAAGGGCCAAGCTGAGGGACCATCTCAAGATCCAGGTGATAAAGAACAACCTCCTGGAGATCGCCCTCAAGAAGGCCGGGGAGAAGGTCAAGGGGGTCGAGAAGCTCACGGACAACATCGACGGCCAGATGGCCCTGATGCTGTCCGATCTCAACCCGTTCAAGATCAACAAGCTCATGGACGACACGAAGACCAAGATGCCGGCCAAGGGGGGCGAGGTGAGCCCGGAGGACATCGAGATCAAGGCGGGGGAGACCTCGTTCAAGCCAGGCCCGATAATCGGGGAGCTGCAGAAGGCAGGCGTTCCCGCCGCCATCGAGCAGGGCAAGGTCATGATCAAGAAGGACAAGGTCCTTGTCAAGAAGGGTGACATCATATCGAGGAATTTGGCACTGGCTCTCGCCAAGCTCGAGATATTCCCGCTGACCGTGGGACTGGAGCTCAGGGCCGCCTTCGAGGATGGCGTCGTGTTCTTGCACTCCACGCTCGATATCGACCCGCAGGAATACCTGGACAACTTACAGATGGCCGCGAGGAGCGCCCTGAACATGTCGGTGTACGCCGTCATTCCGAACAAGGCTTCGATACGCCCGTTACTGGTCAAGGCGCACTCGGAGGCTTTCAACCTCGCTATCAACTCGGGGTATATCACCGAGGAGACGATCAAGCTGTTGATATCGAAGGCCAACGCGCAGTCGCTGGCATTGGCGTCTCATCTCCCGGATGAGGCTCTCGACGACGACGCGAAGGGCAGGTTGTCGCAGCGGCCCGAGTCCGAACCTGCCCCGAAGGCCGAGGCCAAAAAGGATGATGACAAGCAGAAGAAGGACAAGGAGGAGAAGGTCTCCGAGGACGAGGCCGCTTCCGGATTGGGCGCACTATTCGGATAGAAAATATCTTTGATGCAAATAAGAGAAGGAGGCAAAATCGATGGAATATGTGTACAGTGCTCTGCTTCTCCACGCCGCTGGCAAGGAGATCAAGGAGGATTCCCTGACCGGCATCCTAAAGGCGGCTGGAATCGAGCCGGACAACGCGAGGATCAAGGCGCTGACTGCAGCACTCGAAGGGGTGAACATAGAGGAGGCCATCTCGACCGCCGTCGCGATGCCGGGCCCCGCAGCTGCGGCACCAGCCGCTTCGGTCGCGGAGAAGAAAGAGGAAGAGAAGAAGGAGAAAAAGGAAGAGGAAAAGAAGGTCTCCGAAGACGAGGCCGCTGCCGGCCTGGGCGCTCTGTTCGGCTGAAGAGCGGCCTTGGCCAATTCACTTTTCCCTTTTCGAGTGCGAGCCCAGTGATAGCTCTTACGATCACGGATAGATGCATGGGAGTTTAGTGGGCGAACAGCGCTGACCTCCAGTAAAAGCTTTTATTCTGGTGCAATGCATCAAGTCGGCCGAGAGACTGCAGGCGGTTCCCAAACATGTTCGAATCATACGGCAGGAGCGTATTCAGAAACCAGCACGCACTATCGTTCGATTTCGTCCCTCCGAAGCTGGTGCATAGGGAGCAACAGCTCAAACGCCTCTCTTCCCTATACAGGCCGGTCATAGAATCGAACTTCTCGCAGACGGCCTTACTGCACGGCCCCGTCGGAACGGGCAAAACCGTGACCGCGAAGCGTTTTTGTATGGATCTGAGGGACTTCGGGCAGAGCACCGACAAGGCGATCGACTTCGTTGTCGTGAACTGCAGGCAGAGAAACAGCGAGGCCGCGGCCATCCTGCACATCATCAGCCACTTCCAGCCGAACTTCCCGGACAGGGGCTTTTCGATTTCCGAGATGATGGAAATTCTCCGGAAGGACCTCGAGAAGCGTAAGCTGCATCTCATAATCATACTTGACGAGGCGGATGCGCTCCTGCGGAAATCCGGGCCGGACATCATCTACCGACTCTCCAGGTTCGCTGAGGAAAAGCTTGAAGGAAGGCAGATGGTCTCCTTGCTTCTGATCTCCCAGAAGGACATCTTCGATCTGATGGACGCCGCCTCAATAAGCACCTTCAAGCGGTCGAACGTCGTCGAGTTCGGCAAGTACTCGGTGGACGAGCTGGCGGACATCGCGAGCCAGAGAGCCGAGCTGGCGCTCCACGAAGGAGTCCTTGACGAGGATTCCATCAGGCTCATCGCGGACGCCTCCTCGGAGTTTGGCGACGCGCGCTTCGCGATCGAGATTTTGGAGAAGGCGGGGATGATCGCCGACGAGGAGGGCTCGGAGAAGATCGTGCCAGAGCACATCAGGGCGGCGAAGGCGGAGGCGTTCAGCTCGATCACCGAGTCCAAGCTGTTGTCGCTGGAGCGACATCACCGGCTCACGTTGCTCGCCATCTCCAGAACGCTTAAGAAGCAGGCTTATGTGACCACTGGCGAGGTCGAGAAGGCGTATGAGGTGGCCTGTGAGGAGCACGGGGAGAAGCCCAGGGCGCACACGGCATTCTGGGGCTATCTCAAGGACCTGGACGACTTCGGGCTGATATCCGCCCGTAAGTCCGGCGAGGGCATTCCCGGCAAGACCTCGGTGATAACCATACCCGATATCCCTGCTGGCGTGCTCGAGGACAAGCTGTCCGATATTCTCGGGGACGGGGAGCTGTAACCGGCGTTATTCCTGCCAGAATCGTTCGAATTGTGTAATTCGGCGGGAAAAGATAAATTACAAGTTTTCTTATCTGCTACTTGGTCGGTGGAGTGAGTCTATTGCAAGAGGATAAAGGGCTTTCGGTCGGTTCAATTCAGCTTAAGGAGGGAGCCATTTACCTCGTGAAAGAGCGCAAGCCCCTGATAACCTACAAATTGTTCGAAAAGGGCATCGCAATGGGATTCCCTGGCCTGTGCGTGACCAGGCAGTTCCCGGAGAGGCTCAAGGAGAACTTCGCACTGACCGCCGCGAGGTTCGTGTGGCTGAGCCATACGCCCGGCAAGGACCACCACAATCCGACCAGCATCGGCACCCTGGCGACTATGATATCGTCGTTCATCGAGAGGTATAACCGGGCGATTTGCCTCATCGACGGGCTAGAGTATTTGGTGATCAATAACGGGTTCCAGCAGGTGCTCAAGTTCACAGAGCTGATAAACGAGCAGGTCATGCAGAGCGCCTCGATAGTATTGATACCGATCAGCCAGAGCGCGTTCAACGAGAAGGAGATGGCGCTTCTCGAGAGGAACATCGAGAACGTGGAGCCCACCTCGTACGGCATCGGCATTGACAAAGACCTAATGGACCTGATAGATCAGTACCGGTGAGGAAAGAAAAGTTTCTTTAGCGAACAGCTGTGTTCCTTTCATTGTGGCGCTCAGAACCCCGCTCTATGATGAACATATCGCACTGGGTGCGAAGATGTTCGAGTTCTCAGGCTGGGAGATGCCGCTCTGGTACGGGACTATCACCCAGGAGCACATGGCAGTCAGGAGCAGCGCCGGAATTTTCGATGTTTCTCACATGGGCAAGATACTCGCGGAGGGCGAGGAGGGCATGGAGCGTCTTGACTGGCTTTTCACCCGGTCTCTGACCGGATCACGGAAAGGGAGGGCGCTCTACTCGTTTCTGCTCGACGATTCCGGTCATATCATAGATGACTTGATCGCAACCAGGGTTTCCGAGCATGGCTTTCTGATCGTCTGCAATGCGGCAAAGAGGGAGGCGGTTCTTCATTGGCTATCAGCGAATGTCGGCGGGGCATCGGTCACTGATATGACCGTCGGTTTAGCATGTCTGGCGGTTCAGGGACCGTCCTCCGGGGAGATCGTGAGCGGAATCACGGATCTCGACATCTACGAGATGAAGAGATTCAAGGCGACCAAGACGAGGATGCGGATTGTCGATACCGAGCGGGAAGATGCCGGTGAGGAGATGCACTGGGCGTCAGGAATCGAGGCCGAGACGGAGCCGAAAGGAGCCGAAGCGCTGATCTCAAGGACAGGCTACACCGGAGAGGACGGATTCGAGATAATAATGAACGCACGGACGGCGCGTGAGCTCTGGAAGCGCATCCTGGATACTGGAGGCCAACGGATAAGGCCGTGCGGCCTGGGCGCGAGGGATACGCTGAGGCTGGAGATGTGCTACCTGCTTTCCGGGCACGATTTCGACGGCGGTCAGACCCCTCTGGAGGCGGGAGAGGATAAGGCCATAGACTGGAATCACGATTTCAGGGGAAAAGAGGCGCTCCTGAGGCAGAGACAGGAGGAATATCCTCGGCTCGTAGCATTCATTTCCGTCGGCAGCGGCGTCCCGCGCGAGGGGTACGAGATTTTCTCATTGGAAAAGGAGAGGATAGGACGCATTACCAGCGGAACGCTCTCTCCGGTTCTTAAGAAGGGGGTCGGAATGGGCTATGTCGGGGAGGAGTATTCAAGTCCAGGCACTACATTATACTACGGGATCGGAGGCAGAAGGATCGAGGCTGTTGTGGTCGAAAAGCCTTTCCTGAAGAGATGATCGTCTCAACCGGCGGTGAGAAAAGTGTACGAGCTGCTTAACGAACTGACCGCGATTCCCGGCGTGTCAGGGAACGAAACCAGAGTCAGGGAGTTCATAATTGACAGATTGAAGCTGAAGGGGAAATGCAGAGTCGACAGCATAGGCAACCTCATGGTCGAAATCGGAAAGGGAGAACCCCATGTCGCACTCGTGGCGCATATGGACGAGGTCGGTCTTATAATCACTAAGATCGAGGAGGACGGCTCGCTAAGGTTCAATAAAATTGGAGGGATCGACGACCGGATCCTGCTGTCGAGGAGGGTCGAGATATCGACTTCGAAAGGATTGATTAACGGCGTTATAGGAATCAAGCCCCCTCACCTGATGACCAGCCCCGAGGAGAGGAAGACCGTGCTGAGCTCGGAGAACCTGAGGATCGATGTCGGCACGAGATCCAGGAAGGAGACCGAGAGACTGGGGATCAGAGTGCTGGACTTCGTCACATTCACAAAGGGCCTCATCCGCCTAGGGAAGGATCTGGTTTCCGGCAGGGCGCTTGACGACAGGGTGGGCTGCGCGGTGCTCATGAGCTGCTACGAGCGCCTCGACAAGAAGAAGGTCAGGGGCAAATTGACCTTCTCCTGGAGCACACAGGAGGAGATGGGGCTCAGGGGCGCGAAGGTGATCGCACACACCCTGAGACCGGACTATGTGATCGTGATAGATACCTGCTCCTCGGGCGACGCGCCCGGGATAGACGGCCACCTACAGCCAGCCATGCTCGGCTCTGGGCCAGTGATAAGATACCTGGACTCAAGGTCCATCGCCTCTCCCTTCCTGAGGGATCTGGCAAACAAGACCGCCTCCGGGGGAAAGATCGGGGTGCAAGAGGTCGTCGCCGGTGGAGCGACGGACGCAACCGCGGTCCAGGAAACTGGATCGGCCGTGCTCCCGATCGGGGTGGCGATGAGGTACACTCATTCGACTACGGAGGCCGTGAGCCTCTCGGACATAGGAAACACCGTTGAACTGGTTCTCGGAATAGTCGACAATCTCTGTATGAACTGATCAATGGGAATCGGGTGTTGCGAAGCATGTCGTCAGCGGAAAGATATCTGAGCCGGGGTTCGATTGCCGAAACGCTCAGGGAGCTCATCCTAATACCCAGCAGCAACACAGACGACCGCGGCAAGATCGTATCATATATGAGGAATCGTCTGGAGGGGTGGGGCTACGGGTGCAGAATTTTCGGACATGGGGGCGCCCCCGCCCTACTGGCTGAGAAGCGGCCGGGAGGATTGCTTCTCTCGGGACACCTGGACACGGTTCCGCTTGGCAGCAATTGGTCTTTCGAGCAGGGTGCGATCTCCGGCTCGACCGTGTACGGCAGGGGCGCGGTCGATATGAAGGGAGGGTGCACGGCCATGTTGATGGCCGCAGCGGCCGCGGATGAAACACCCTTGACTCTCGCCTTCACGACAGATGAGGAGACTGGCATGAAAGGCGCTGAGGAGATCGCCGGAGACGAAGCGATTGCCAGAGCGCCAGCGATCATCATATGCGAGCCGACTGCCCTGAGGATAGGCATCCGGGAACGGGGGCTTCTTCAGCTGAGGATAACCGCATTCGGGAAGGCGGCTCACGCATCGATACCGATGGAGGGGGACAATGCGATCCACCGAGCCCTCGACGTCATAGAACGCCTCAGATCCACGGCCAACGGACAGTCTTCCGCCGGGGAAGATGTGATCTTCAATGTGGACATGATTCGCGGGGGAGAGAAGGTCAACGTCATACCGGACAGGTGCGCTACCGAGGTGGACATGAGGAGCTCATCTGGAATAGACCCCGGCCAGCTGTTGCAGGAGATGGAGGCGGCCCTCATGGGGCAAAAAGCAGAGCTCGAGGTCCTCCATCAGCTGCCGCCCGTCGAGATACCGGGGGATGCCGATATAGTTCTGAGGCTCTCTGCGGGCGGCATGGAGACCTGTGATGTGGCATTTGCAACTGAGATGGTGCGCTTCAGCGACAGGAACGGGAACATCGCGGTGTTCGGACCGGGAGACCCCGGCCAGGCACACCAGATTGACGAGCATATAGACATCGATGAGATACTCAGGGCAGCCAGGATATACTACGACCTGGCCCATGAGATGGATGTATAGCATTATAGCATCGCTTTCTGGGGGAATTTTGGGTTCGGAACCTTCGCCGCGGCGTAGATTGAAATACTCTGTCTAGCACACCGACTTTTGTCGATATCCAGTATTTTCAATCATAACCTGCGTGGACAATTGCGGCGCCATAAATCATTATATACATCATCGTGCATTGCGCAAAATCGGAGCAATCCCGAGCGACTGTGTGCTCATGCTGCTTCGAGGTGAACCACCAATGGATGAGCTGCTTTGCAACATCGAATTCCTGAAGAGTGAATCGAACTATCTGGCACGCGTACAGAGCGAACTCGGGGGCCTCAGGGAGTACAGAAGCTCGAGGCTCGACGAGATCCTGGAGCAGGTCATCATCGATTTGCAGGAAGAGTTCGAATCTGCACAGCTTTGACTTTGGGACACGCTCTTTGGATGGTTTTTATCCTCAGATACTTTTTTTAAGCGCATTTCTTATAACCGAAGTTCATATTTGATGCGGCTGACAAGAGTCCGAATCGTCCGAGGGCTATATTCGAGAAGTACGGAGGGGGAGAAGAGTGAATAGCGAGGAAAGAAACGATTACGAGAAGGCGATCACGAGCTACTATGGAGAGGACCAGGTAAGAGCGGTCATTCAGATGAAGGTGGACACGAAGGAGGCAGATGTTATCGCCGAGAAGATTGCGAACCTACCGGAAATCGAAGATCTGTTCCTCGTCACTGGAGATGCCGACCTGATAGGCAAGGCGAGTTTCGATAACTATCCTTCGATGAAGAGGTTCATTGTCGAGAGATTGTCGAAAATTGACGGGCTCAGGGACACGAGAACACTCATGATCGTCACGACTTTCAAGGAAAATGGTACATTAAAGACAGCGGACGAGCAAAAGAGCTAAAAAGGTCCACTCTTTATGTGCCTCATCGCGAGTTCTAATTCGGACTGAAGGTGAGCTTTATGGACAATTTGACCAGACTTGGACAGGTAATGGAAATTCTTGATCAGCTTGCCGAGGATACTTCTGTGCCCCGGAATATTAGGAGAGGGGCTACGGACGCGAAGGACCGCCTCCAGAGAGAGGCGGAAGCGTTGGATGTCAGGTGCGCGAGCGCCATATTCATCCTGGATGAGCTGGCAAACGACCCGAACATCCCGCTGCACGCAAGAACGCTCATCTGGAACATCATCAGCCAGCTGGAGACGATCAAGTAACTGTAAAGCGTAAGCACCGGGAAAGTCGCGGATTGTCCCAATCCGGCCTTGCTAGATGATCAGATGCGGATGTAGTCTAGCGGTTAGGACTGAGGCTTCCCAAGCCTTAAGCCCGGGTTCGAATCCCGGCATCCGCACTCTCAAGCATAGCCAGACAAATATTCTTTGGTTTCAATTAAAGGTTTTATTGCACTCTGAGGCTTCTCGGCGGCCCATATCGCCGAAACCTCCTTTAGTGCCGCGTCTTCTCTTTTTCGGCAATAGTTGCCTTCTGTGGTCCTTGTCGATTGATGTCCCAGCAGAATGATCCGGTAGAATTGTTCCGGTAGAAAAGCAATAATGTTTGGAGGGCCTTAATAGACCACTATAGGAGACATCGAATCTGAATCAACCTGACCAGAAGAGATACGCTCTCATGATGGCAATGCTCAGTTCTTTCTTGACGCCATTCATGGGTTCCTCAATCAACGTCGCGCTTCCTGCGATCGCGGACGACTTGAACATGACTGCAGTCATGCTCAGTTGGGTCGCCACCTCGTATCTGCTTGCAGCTGCCGCGTTCCTCGTACCCTCTTGGAAGGGTCGCCGATATTTGGGGGAGGAAGAAGGTCTTCGTCATCGGGATGGGTGTCTTTGCGGTTACCTCAACTCTGTGCGCTGTCGCTCCTAGCGCGGGACTACTTATAGCATTCAGGTGGGCACAGGGAATCGGTTCTGCGATGATCTTCGGAACCTCGATTGCCTTGCTCACTTCTGTATATCCGATCCAGGAAAGAGGGAAGGCGCTCGGGATGACCGTGGCAGTCGTCTACATCGGAGGCGCTTCCGGACCTGTTCTAGGAGGGTTCCTGACAACATTCCTCGGATGGGAAAGCATATTTCTCGTGATTCTGCCCGGAATAGTGGGAGTGATCTGGATAGGCACTAGAAAGCTGGTCGGAGAATGGTGTGAGGCAAGCGGCGAGAGATACGATCACGTTGGTGCGGCATTCTATGTCCTGTCCCTCACCGCAGTCATAATCGGCTTTTCATTCCTGTCAGAACCGTTTGGGATCGTGCTCACAGTCGTCGGCGCTTTCCTTTTGGCGACCTTCGTCTTCTGGGAACTCCGTCAGAGCAGCCCGGTGCTGGAGATGAGACTCTTCGTACGCAACAGGAGCTTCGCATTCTCGAACTTGGCCGCCCTGATAAACTATGCGGCCACATTCGCAGTCAGCTTCATGATGAGCCTGTATCTCCAATATGTCGAGGGGTTCAGCGCACATGAAGCAGGTATGATCCTGGTATCCCAAATGGTTGTCATGGCTGCTTTTTCGCCTGTCGCTGGCAAGCTGTCCGATGTCATCGAACCCAGGATAATCGCATCAATAGGCATGGGGATCAACTCCATCGGTCTTGCGCTCATATCGTTCTTCCGCGAAGGAACAGAGGTATGGATGATGGTCGCGGTCCTCGCGTTCCTTGGATTTGGTTTTGCGTTGTTCTCGTCTCCAAATACCAATGCCATAATGAGTTCGGTCGAGAAGAGAAACTTCGGCATAGCATCAGCCTCAGTCGGAACTATGAGACTCATCGGGCAGGTGCTCAGTCTAGGTATCGCCACCATGTTCATAGCTGTCTATGTCGGAAGCGCGGAGATGTCCTCAGAACTTGCACCCGAATTCATGAAGGCATTCCAGCCAGGATTCATCACTTTCTCCATACTGTGCTTCATGGGGGTGTTCGCCTCCTTGACCAGGGGCAAACTCAGGTCGGGAGATCGGTAGACAATATGCTTGTGCTAACGGTCTTCTGAACAAACGGAGCCATGATAGAAAGAATCGTCTTTCAGGGGCATAACCAGGGCAACCTCCCTGGGTGCGCTCTCTCGTGAAATCTACAGTGCATTGTTAGGTTTCGGCCGGTATTCGGACTTCGAGTCCGCTTGGCTCGCCATAGCCTTCTGCTATTTAAATCAAAAAAAGAATGTCTGATCAAGTCCGGGCTCGAATCCCGGCATTCCGCATTCAATGCGAAATGGGAATTCGGGCCATTGGGACGAAATCAGAGAGGTCAAACTGAGAGGGGCGCGGAAAATGAAAATCGGAATTGTATTAGGCACAAATGAACCGGAAGTTGTTTGGAACGCTTTTAGATTCGGCATCACCGCATTAAGGTCAAATCATGAAGTGAACATATTTTTCATGAACAGCGGCGTTGAGGTAGAGAGTATCGATGATACGAAATACGATGTGAAAAAACAAATCGATTCTTTCATAGAAAATGAAGGTCAGATACTGGCTTGTGGAATTTGTTTGAGATCGAGGGGAAAAGATGGCAGTAATGTCTGCCCGATCTCGACCATGAAGGATCTGCTGAAGATGGTGGAGGACTCGGATAAGATCTTGACTTTCGGTTAACAGCATTCGCAACCATACGGGTGGGATACCGATGGGGGAATCCTACAGGGTGACGGCTATTCTGGATCGAAGCCGTCGTCCTCGAGGAAGCGTCTCAAAACCCTAGATCTGCGCTTGAGTTGCCCAGAGCCCATTGCGGACGCGCGTCCCTTGAGCACCGCTGCCTGCTCGAGATCGCTCTTTGATATCTTCGGCAGTGTCTGCTTCCCGAAGGCGGCATGCTCCGTTTTCTTTTTGAACGCGGGGCGCGGGAACATTTCCAGCTCTACCGCGGCGGTCCGAAGCAGGTACAGGCAGTAGATGAAGTACCCGAGCAGAACGACGAGGCTCCCGTACCAGAGGAATTTCCAGATGCCGGCGATTAGGAAGATCGTCACGGCGACCCCGCCGATCATCTTCGAGACGAGCTGCGTTATCGGCTGCTTCATCGACGATTCTCCGAGCCCGAGGTTGACATAGTTGACATGCCTCACGATCGCATGAATCTCGTCCCTCGCATTCGACGTAAACAGCCAAATTGTGATGACCCCGAAACAGCAGCTGACAATGAAAGGAATATCGTGGGTCAGCAGCATGGCCATAATGGCTATGAAGAACAAGATTAGGGCGAAACCGGTCCGTCTGGCCTTCTTGAACAGGGGCAGCGACGCCGGCAGCACGGCCTTGCTGAGGGTCCTCGAGACCAGCGAGGCGGAGAAGGATATGTGCTTCGGAACGAGCTTCGACAGGAGCGAGGCGATCTTGCTGGAGCGTGCCATAAGCGCCGGCGTGATGGCGCTCATTACGAAGCAGAAGGCTCCGGCGAAGGGGACTAGCTCCGCCCCCTTCGCTGCGATCTTCGCCTTGCTCCCAACCGCGGCGTAAAGGACGGATTCCTCCGCCCTGCCGGCAATGGTGGTGCCGACGGCCGTGGCGGCCTTTGGGGAATATCCCATCAGGTAGACGACCACCGAGCCGAAGATCACGTCATTGAGAAGGATCAGCGGCACGGCGATTAAGAGCATCGGGACGATCATGGGGAAGTACGCTGGGTCGATCAGCATACCGAAGGAGATGAAGAAGATCGCGACGAACGTATCCTTAATCGATACGAGCTTCTCCTGCAGCCTCTCTGTGATCTTGCTATCCGCAAAAATCGTGCCCACGAAGAAGGCGCCGATAATCGACGGGACGAACGAGACCTCCGCGAGGGCGGAGGCCACGAAGACCACACCCAGCGCGAATAGGATGAAGAGCTCGTCGCTCTTTATCTTCTCGAAGTAGGGCATGATGCGCGGCACCAGCCAAATCGATATAATGGTGAAGAAGGAGATGAACACGACCATCCCGACGGCCATCTGCCAGAGGCTCACAGGCTCCCTATCGTCGCTAACGACTAGCCCGGAACCGATGGTCAGGACGATCATCGCGACGAACGTCCCCACGACCTCGAAAGCGAGTATGAGCTCCGTCTCAGGATTGCTCATCCGCTTCATATCGAGGAGCGCCTTCGCGGCAATGGCGGTGCTGTTCATCGCCATCACTCCCGCGAGGAAGAAGGTGTCGATCAGCGGCCAGCCAAACAGCTTGCCGACGACGAATCCGGCGAACATGTTCATCGATATATTGATGAAAGCCAGCAGAAACGCGGGAGTCCTGGTCCTCATCAGCCGCTTCATGGAAAACTCCAGCCCGACGAAGAAAAGCAGCAGAATGAGGCCGATCTTCGACATCGCCTCGATGAGGGATGTGTCATGGATGATCCCGTTGTACTCAATGCCGAAGATGGAGAAGTGCATAAACGGGCCGATGATTATGCCGACGACTATGTATCCGATCATGACGGACTGGTTGAACTTACTGGCCAGCAGTGCCCCTATGAACGCGAGGAGCATCACGGCTCCCATCTGAAATACCAGCTCGCCCTCGCTGATCATTTGCTTTCACATTCCGCTCAGCTGAGGATGGAGCGATTGCTCAGAACAGTCGAGCATCCCATCCAGCCACTTAATCGCACTCACAGATAATTAAATCTTACTGGGGGTGTCGCGGCCATCTCTAGCGAGCGACCGGAAGATGACCGAGTGTACTTACAATGAGCCGCCAGAAGATTCGTAGATAATGAGCACTATGTACACGAAGTAGAAGATACCGGAGATTAGGAGCGTCTTGTATGTGATGTTCTTGACGTACTTCATTTCGAGGGCCAGAAGGCTCATTGCTATCAACGCGAACACCATGCTGGCGATATGGATGGTATCGAGCGTCCATTCCGTGAATATCAGCCCTATGCTGACCGGGAAGCTCGCCTGGAAGACCATAGCTCCCGTGATGTTTCCGAGCGCAAGCGTGTCCTTGCCGCGCCAATACCAGAGCACGCTGTTGAACTTTTCCGGCAGCTCGGTGGCCACTGGCGCTATTAGGAACGCGAGGATTATCTCGGACACATTCAGCTGAGAGGCTATGTGCTCTATATCGCTGACGAAAAGCCGCGCACCTCCGATTATCAGGGTCAAAGCTGCGGCCACCTGCACCAGGACGATCGGCAGGGACGGGGGCGTCTTCGACCGCGATTTCAACGGTCTCAACAGGTAAAGCGTTTCAGGTATTTCGCACTTCGACGATTTGTCCGACAGCATCTTTTTCAGGTATAATGCGTAGAAAAATACCAGGGCAATTGCGATGGCGAACCGCCCTCCCCGCTCCAAATCGCCGGAACCGCTGAAAATAAGCGCGGCAACGACTGCCAGGCTGTAAACTAGTACGAAGTTGACCATGTCCGCCCGGAAATGATCCGGGGAGATGCTCAGAGATGGAGCTCGCAGTTTTCTCCTCGAGGCCACGAAGATGGTGAGACCGCCGACGAACATCGCCAAAGTCGCGAGCATGAAAGGGGCTCCAATGATCGCTCCCTCGGCGATCTCGTGGCCCGCCCCGTTTGTGGCGAATATTATCGCGACTATGGGCACCATCGTCTCCGGCAGAGCGGTGCCAATCGCTGCAAGGATGCTTCCCACGCAGCTCTCGGCCAGCCCGAGCTTGACCCCGAGCCATTCGATGCCGTTCGTGAAAAGCTCGCAACCGAGGAAAATGATTATTAGAGGGATGAGAATAAAAATCACATCGATGAGTTGGATCGCCATCTGATGGTCCCTATTGCCTGGGAAAAGATAGACGGATAAATTACTTTCCCGCCAACACCTGTTTGTTGATTTTGCGATGCCCGAATTTCGTGACTTTTTCACTGCCGCACCGCCCATGTCCGAACAACAGCCGAAAATGGCTGCCATATTTTGTAACGGATGCTAATGCTCACCATGTTGCCAGTACTGGCTGACACATCGTTATACTCCAAAAGACTAAAATCCGATGATGTTCTTTGTGTAGAAGGTTGGAGGGGTAGGTTGGACCATCCGACGGCTAATCTATCGATCCATCCATGACTGGGGAAGGAGATGAGCTGACATTGCTCCTATCTCAGGAAAATGAGGAGAGGGATAATGGCAGATAGAAAAACAAATCGTTATTATCTTGAAATTTGGGGGGATCAGATATGATGCGAAAGCTTGTCCGCAGGGCTCTGGCCTTTGCGGTAGTATCTCTTATGGTGCTGATCGCGTTCCAATCGGTCGTTCCGAAGGCGGCGGCACAGGAAGAGGTCAGCATTCTCAAGATCGGTTCGATAGAAGGGATCGATTCTGCAAGCCCGTTTGTTGGGATTTATGATATTGCATGGGTATACTATGGTCTGGTATACGACTGCCTGACTACGATCGGAAAGGACCTCGAAGTCGAACCGCACCTGGCGCATTCTTGGTGGTACATGGACGGGACGACGGCGAGCACGCAGGGGATCCCGACTGACTTCGAGAATGTCACATTATTCGGAGGATTGAACGACACGGATCTGTGGCCCCTTGGATCCATATGGGAGTACAACCTGACGGAGAATGTCTACTGGAACGACGGCGAGCTTTTCACTGCTGAAGATGTGGTCTGGACCATCAACACCCAGATCGGTCCGAACTTCATGGTCTACTGGGCATACCAGCCGTATACCAGATGGATACACCACGCGGAGAAAGTCGACGACTACAAGGTGAGGGTTTTCTTCATGGACTTCAAGACCGGTGAGCCGATGCCCATCGCATGGGGAGAGAGCCTTTTCTTCACGATCATGCCGAAGCACTACTTCGAGGATTTCCCGTCGACCTACATGGCGTATAACTGGGATGGGTACCCCGCGATCGGGACGGGGCCGTTCATGCCGACGAAGAATCTCATAAATGATATCGTCAGCGGGGAATCGGTCACCCTGTTAAGGAACCCGTATTACAACTTTGTCGATGAGGATGATGGAGTCCAGAAGGGGCTTGGAGCTTACTATAACTACACGATGGAAATCGATCAGATGCTGCTTAAGTTCTACACAGAGGAGTCCGCGCTTTCGCTCGCAGTCAGGACGGGCGATGTGCATGTCGCGAAGATACAGCCGAATACGTACAACCAATGGATAGAGGACGAATCACTTCCAGAGGAAGTCAAGCTGGTGAACAACCTCGCCTGCACGAGCTACTCAAAACAGGTATGCCTGAACGCCTACGAGGATTCGCCCGGCACGCTCAACCCGCTGAGGCTTGACCCGGCCGTGCAGCGCGCGGCAGCACTATCGATCAACAAGACATTGATCAAGGAAGGCGTTTACAAGGGTCTGGCTGAGGAGGGGGTGGGCCTGATAAGCCCGGTCACCAAATGGTGGTGGGAACCCCCGGAGGACGAGATGTGCACGTGGTATCTCAACGACTCAGGCGGGGGCACCCTGTTCAGCTACACGAAGCCCATGAGCGAGGTCATGGACTACGACCTGGCCTTGGCGAATCAGATACTGGACGCCGCGGGATACGAGTGGTCAGGTGGAGTGGGGAACAGCGTCAGAAAGGCGACCGCTCTCGCGGATGCCAGGCTCTCCGACATACTGGGCACCTCGATAGGCGAGCTCGTGGGCGATACCCTGTCGTTCGAGATGATCATTGACAGCACAGTCTTCGAGGAGCGTCTCATCGGTGATTATGTGAAGCTCACGTGGAGGGAGGTTGGCATCTATATCGATCCCCAGCTGACCAGTGCGGCCCAGTGG
>Ga0129302_1000520_pt1 | contig 28641 bp, 23 predicted proteins | sample BlaSprsedimmetaG_FD_94476 | JGI IMG/M metagenome (GOLD analysis project Ga0129302, IMG submission 94476) | Hot spring sediment bacterial and archeal communities from California, USA to study Microbial Dark Matter (Phase II) - Blank Spring... | ecosystem: Environmental > Aquatic > Thermal springs...
ATCCCCCACCCGCCCTCCGACTGGCCGCCGCCGTCTTTCTGCTCGTCGCCCTGCCCGCCATGCTGCTGCCCAGCGCCCTGGCCAGCGGCGAAATCACGCCCAGCAACCTGCGCGCCGTCGGCCTGCTGCCCCTGGTCTACCTCTTCCCCGCCCTCGGCCTCTCGACCCTCACGTCCGCCCTGTCCCGCCGCTTGCACCTCCCACAGCGGACCCTCTCGGGCGCCATCCTGGTGCTGCTCCTGGCCCTCTCCACCCCGGCCACCGCCGCCGCCTACTTTCGCGACTGGGCCCCATCCGCGACCCTCTATTACGCCGCCGACGGCGATCTGGCCGACGTGGCTGCCTACCTGAACCAGAACGACCTGGCGACCACCACCCCCTACGTCGCCAGCATCCACTACCGCCACCCCACCCTGGCCTTCCTGGCCCAAGAGTATCACGCCATTCGCTGGCTCACCGGCGGCCACACCGTCGTCTTACCGCCCCCAGCGAGCGATGACGGGCTGTTGATCCTGCCCCGCTCGACCGCGGGCGACCTGGCCTGGGTCGAGTCGGTGCTGCCGGACGACAGCCTGGTCACCGCGCCCCCCGGGCCCGACGGAGCGCCTGCCTTTCACGCCTACCGCGTCGCGCAGACCCCCGCCCTGACGCCCACCCATCCCCTGACTGCCAACCTGGCCCACGTCGTCCACCTGCTCGGCTACGATGTCGCCAGCGCCTCCCGCAACGACGCCCACATCGGGGTGGCCGTCTGGTGGCGGGTGCTGAACCGGCCCGCACAGGGCGATTACGGCCCCGTCGCCCGTCTCACCGATCCCTGGGGTGGAGTGTGGGGGGAAACTCTGCCCTTTCACTACCCAGCCGAACAGTGGACGTCCGGCGAGTTAGTGGTGGATCACCTCACAATCCCGGTCATCCCTGGCGCGCCCCCCGGCGATTACCTGGTCCGCTTTGGACTCTACTCCCCCAGCACCGACGCCCGCCTGCCCCGGCTGGACGACGCCGGCCGGTACGCCGGCGACACCATCCGCCTGCCCATCCGCCGCCGCCTGGACGCTCGCGTCGGAGGGCTGACCCTGCTGGGATTCAATCTGGATACGACCGCCGCCCGGCCCGGCGAGCCCCTCTTCCTGATCCTCTTCTGGCAGGGCCCCGATGGCGCTCGAGGGCAGGCCGAGAGCATCTCCCTGCCCGACCACGCCATCGCGCTGACCCTGGGCGAGACCCTGCTGTACCGGGGCGCTCCCGTCCACGACACGTACCCCACCTCCCAATGGACCGCCGGTGAGATCGTCGCGGACCGGTACGGACCGCGCCTGCCCCGGACTATGCCGGCCGGCGATCACACCCTGAGGCTGACCGTGGACGGCCAGACGGTCGAGTTGGGCATTGTCGCCGTGCCGACCCTGACCCGCGCCTTCGACGCCCCCCCCATCTCCCACCCCCTCAGCGCTACCCTGGGCCGCCAGGTCCGCCTGCTGGGCTATGACCTCCCGTCCGAAACCGTCGCGCCCGGGGGAACGCTGACGCTGACCATGTACTGGCAGGCCCAGACCGAGATGGACGAAGGGTATACCGTCTTCACCCACCTACGGGCTGCCGACGGCTCCATCAGCGGGCAGCGAGACAATCCCCCGCTGGACGGATCCTACCCCACCCCCCTGTGGGTGGCCGGCGAGGTCGTCACCGACGTCCACCGCATACCCGTCCGAGCCGACGCTCCGCCGGGGGAGCACCGCCTGGAAGTGGGGATGTACATCGCCGAGGACGGCGCGCGCCTCCCCGTCACCGCGCCCTCTCAGGATGCGAGTGAGGCCGGCGACGCCATCCTCCTGCAACCGGTCACCGTGCAATGAGCAGAATCAGGAGAACTCGACGATGCCGATAAACATCCAAGCCTTCCTGGACTGGGGGCTATCCCTCTTGCCCATCCTGGTCGTCCTCGTCTTGATGCTCCATTTCCGCTGGGGCGGTGCCAGGGCTGGGGCGGTCGGCTGGACAGCGGCGCTGCTGGTGGCTGCGCTCCACTTTGGGGCCGGGTGGCAGCTCCTGGCCTATGCCCAACTGAAGGGACTGCTGCTGACCGGGTTCGTGCTCTACATCATCTGGGCCGCCCTGGTCCTCTACCGCGTCACCGACGAGGCGGGCGCGCTGACGACGATCGGGGCCAGGCTGCCCCATCTGACCCCCGATCGGGGGTTGCAGGCGCTGCTTTTGGGCTGGGTCTTTGGCGCTTTTCTCCAGGGAGTGAGCGGGTTCGGCGTGCCGGTGGCCGTCGTGGCACCGTTGCTGGTCGGATTGGGTTTTCCGCCGCCGACGGCCGTCATCATCGCCTCGGTGGGTCACTCCTGGGCGGTGACTTTTGGATCGCTGGGGTCCTCCTTCTACGCCCTCATCGGCGCGACGGGGCGCAGCGGCGAGGAATTGGCCCCCTGGTCAGCGGCGATGCTGGGGCTATGCTGCATGGCGTGCGGCCTGGGGACAGTATGGGCCGCCGGCGGGAAACGCGCCCTAAGACGGGGATGGCCGGCCCTGCTCCTCATCGGTCTGACGATGGCCGGCGCCCAGTTCCTGGCTGTCGTCAACGGCCTATGGTCCCTCGGCGGGATGGTGGCCGGTCTGGCTGGACTGGCGGTCGGTGTGGGCTGGGCCAGGATGACACGCGCCCGCCCGGCAGAAGGCTCGCCGCCTCGAGATACCGCATCGGCTCCCCCCACCATGTCCCTCGGCTGGGCTCTGTTCCCCTACGCGCTCCTGATCTTGATCGTGCTGACCGCCCAGTTGGTTCCTCCCCTGCACGATGTTCTGAATCGCATCGTCATTCGCGTCGAGTTCCCCCCCTTGACGACCGCCCAGGGTTGGACCACGCCAGGCGGGCCGGGCCGCACCATCAGCCTCTTGGGTCACGCCGGGGCGCTGCTGCTCTACGCCGCCCTTATCACCTACGCCCTGTTCCATCACCAGGGCCGCTACACCCCAGGAGCCGCTGGTCGCATCGCCCGGGCCGTGGTGCAAAAGGGGACCAACTCGAGCCTGGGGATCGCTACAATGGTCGGCATGGCGATGTCCATGGAGCACGCCGGCATGACCCACCGGCTGGCCGATGGATTGGCTCGCGCGGCTGGGCCAGTATTTCCGCTGGTCTCTCCCTTCATCGGCGCTCTGGGAGCTTTTATGACCGGCTCCAACACCAACTCGAACGTCGTTTTCGGCAGTATGCAGCAGCACGTTGCCACCCTGATCGGCGCGAGTCCCCTCGTCATCCTGGCCGCGCAGACGGCCGGCGGGGCCATCGGCTCGCTGTTCGCCCCGGCCAAGATCATCGTGGGATGCAGCACGGTCGACCTGGGCGGCCAGGAAGGGCCGGTGCTTCGCGCCTCGCTGCGCTACGGGCTCGCCATCATCGCCGCCGTCGCTCTGGTGACCGGCGCCGCCGTCTATGGGGGTGGGCCATGAATTCGCTCCCGGTCATGCGATTCGTAATCACACAACAAGGAGGTCCACGATGAACACCCTGCTTTTGCTCTGGCGCGGCATCCGGGACACCGGTCTCGCCGCCACGCGCGACAGCGTCGCCTACCAGCTCCGTCAGCAACTGCACCGCTGGCGATTCGCACGTCCATCGAACCCCCGGCCCGCGCCCCTCTCCCTGGGGAGGGTCGTACAGGTCGAGAGCTGCGCCCAGACCGTCACCGTCACCGGCAGCACCGCCGCCTACGTCATCACCGCCCTGGCCCCCGACCTGGTGCGTGTCCAACTCGTCCCTCCCTCCGGCTGCCGCTACCGGGCCGCCGATTCCTACGCCATCGCCAAGCCGGACGACACGTGGCCCCCCTGCGACGTCGCCGTAGTCGAGACGGAGACCGACGTCGAGGTTTGCACCGCCCGGATCGTCTGCCGGATCTCCAGGACGACGGGCCAGGTGACGTTCCTGGATCGCGAGGGCCGCGTCGTCAGCGCGGACGCCGGCAGCGCCAGCATCCAACCCGGCGGCCCTGTCATCTGCCACAAGCGCATCCAACCCGACGAGCACTTTTACGGGCTGGGCGAGCGGACCGTGGGACTGGACCGGCGAGGGCAGCGGTACGAGACCTGGCAGACCGATCCCCAAATCTATGAGATGGGGCAGGACCCCATCCACCTCTGCATGCCGGTCCTGCTGGGCCTGCACGACCAGGGGCGTCAGGGGTACGGTCTCCTGTTCGACAACACGTTTCGCGGTCACTTTGACCTGGGGGCGGCTGATCCCGTCGTCGCATCCTTCGGCGCTGAGGGAGGCGAGTTGTGCTATTACTTTATCTACGGCCCGGCCCTGACCACCGTCGTCGAGCGGTACACCGAGCTGACCGGTCGGATGAACCTGCCGCCGCTGTGGATGTTGGGCTATCACCAAAGCCGCTGGTCCTACTACCCCGAGGCCCGCGTGCGCCAACTGGCGGATGACTTTCGCACTGTCCACCGCGTGCCCTGCGACGCCATCCACCTGGACATCCACTATATGGACGGGGAGCGCTGCTTTACCTGGGACCCGGTCCACTTTCCAGATCCTGCTGGCCTGATCGCCGACCTGCACGCACAGGGTTTCAAAGTCATCGTCATCATAGACCCTGGCATCAAGGCCGACCCCGGGTATCCGGTCTGCCAGAGCGGGCTGGAACAGGACGTGTTCTGCAAACTGGCCGACGGCAAGACGCTGCTCAAAGGCCCAGTCTGGCCCGGCGACTGCTACTTTCCCGACTTTACCGCCCACCGCGTGCGGGAGTGGTGGGGAGAGTTGTACCGCTCCCTGACCGATCTGGGGGTGGATGGATTCTGGAACGACATGAACGAACCGGTCATCTTTGGGCCGCAGGGCACGACTTTTCCGGATTTCACCCGCCACGATTTGGAGGGACGCGGCGGAGACCACGTGGAGGCCCACAACGTGTACGGGATGCAGATGGTACGGGCCACGGTCGAGGGCCTGACCCGCTTGCGCCCCGCTGAGCGACCGGTCTGCATCACCCGCTCCGGGTGGGCCGGCGTGCAGCGGTACGCGATGAGCTGGACGGGGGACAACCGGTCGGACTGGGGGCAGTTGTGGCTGACGATGCCGATGGTGATGAGCCTGGGATTGTGCGGCCTGGCGAACACCGGGCCCGACATCGGCGGATTCGGCGGATTCGCCTCCGGCGAACTGTTCACCCGCTGGGTGCAGATGGGGACTTTTCTGCCCTTTATGCGCGCCCACACCGAGATCCACAGCCCAGACCAGGAGCCGTGGAGCTGGGGCGAGCCTTACCGGAGCATCAATCGGCGGTTCATCGAACTGCGCTACCGCCTGCTCCCCTACCTGTACTCGACCTTTTGGCAGTGCGCCCAGACCGGGCTGCCTATGGTGCGCCCACTGCTGCTGGACTTTCAGGATGACGCCGCCACCCATCCCCTGGACGATCAACTGTTGTGCGGGGATGCGCTCCTGGTTGCGCCGGTGATCGAGGAGGGAGCCACCCGCCGCACGGTCTACCTGCCTTCGGGCGCGTGGTACGATTTCTGGACGGATGAGCTGTATGCCGGCCCGGCGCACATCCAGGCGGCGGCGCCGTTGGAGCGCCTGCCCCTCTTTGTGCGGGCAGGATCGGTCGTGCCCATGGCTCCGCCAGTGCAGTACGTCGGGGAACGGCCGCCGGAGAGGCTGATCCTGCACATCTATCCCGGTGACGGGCAGAGTGTGCTATACGAAGACGATGGTCAGACCTGGGCCTTTCAGGATGGCGACTACCAGCTCACTCACTTCACTCTGACGGCCAAAGGGGATCCTCCATCACACCTGGAGATTCGCCGCCAGGTTGAGGGGGAGGATGCGTCCGCTTGCCAGCACTTTGAGGTCATCGTGCACGGCGTGGATCGCCGCCCCGACGCCATCGTCCTGGACGGAGAACAGGTGCAGCAGTGGACTTGGGATGGGCAAGGAAACGTCATCCAGGGCACGGCGGAAGGGTTCGAGAACCTGACGATCAAGTGGGCACGGCCAGAGGAGTAAAGCGACGCTAGCCTGGCCCGGGCTGACCGTCCTCTCCAGCGCCATCGGCCCGATCCACTACCTCCCACCCGGTGGCCTCGGAGAGCTGCCGATGAGTCGCGGCGCCGGTCAACGGGCCAGGCAACAGTTGCTTGGGGAACGACACTCTGCCCACGTTCTGGATCTCCTCGCTGGCCTTGGACAGGTCCTCGAGAAAGGTAATTCCTCCGACCACCATGCTGACCGTGCTGGCGTGCAGGACAGCGAACAACCACGCCTTGAGCCAGAGTCCAGGAGAGGGCACAGAATGGACGGGCAGGCGCTTCCCCTCGGCGGCGACATCCTCAGCTTGGGATTGATGGCGGTCATCAGAGGCGGCTTTCTGGGGCCGCCGGGCCACACCGTTCAAATATAGCACCACCAGGCCAGCCACGCTCAACAGGAGCAGCCCGAGCACCCCGCTTCCAATTGCCACGGCCCACAGCACCGAGTCGTCCATCCAACTCCCCCTGGCGGAATATCATTCCGCGTCACACCCACGTAGCGCGGAGTGGTAATCCGCGTTACTTTCGGTCAATTCGTAACCCAGGAATCCCAGGCGAGCCACGATCTGCAGCCAGTATAACGCATCCGAGCCAGTAAGTCAATCACACGTATTCACTAAACCATCTACAACAAACCGCTCGTTGATGCATTATCCAGGTAGCAGCTTGGGCCGCAGGTGCGGCGCGAACGTGTCGATCACCCGGGGTGTAATTGCGTTCTCCCGAATGACCTCGGCATAGAGATCGGCGCTGGGCCGCGGGCTACGGGTTTGGGTATCGGCATCCAGCTCGATGAGACCAAAGCGCAGCGACCAGCCCTCGGCCCACTCGAAATTATCCACCAGTGTCCAGTGATAGTACCCCATCACCGGGTAACACATCTGAATGGCGTGCCACATCTGATGCAGATGAGCCAGCAAATAGCGCGGACGCTGGTCATCGTCGTCATCCGGGACGCCGTTCTCTGTCACATAGATCGGCAGTCCCAGATGGGCCAGGCGCTGGATGGAGCGGAACATTCCGCGGGGATAGAACTCGCCATACCCCCCATCCAGCAGTTCCGCCCCATCGGTTCGCTGGCGGCGGCTGAACATCATCTGAGGTTGGGAGCGGTCGAACGCCACCCGATCCCGAGTGTAATAGTTCAGCCCGATCCAGTCCAGGGTGGATCGCAGTTTCCAGGCCAGGCCGAATCCCAGGGGCAGCGTCCACCGCCCCTTGGTCAGCGCGGTCAGGATAGCCTGGTTAAAGATGCGGTCCGTGTTCCGGGCCGCTTGTCGGTCCAACAGTGAGCGGGGATTGACCGGATCAAACACGCGCATATGGTGCGCCAATCCCACGCGCGCGTGGGGCTGCAGGGCGTGAATCGCGCGGTACGCCTCGGCGTGACCCGCCAGCATGTGGCGGATGACGCGCAGTGCAGTTCCGAGATCCGATTTCCCTGGCGGAAAGATACCCTCCAGGTATCCGAAAAAGCTGTAGACGTTCGGTTCGTTGATGGTACACCAGAGATCACAGTAGGGCCCCAACGACTCGACGACTCGGCGCACGAAGCGGACAAAAAGGGGTATCGTCTCCGGCGCTTCCCATCCGCCCTGCTCCACCAGCCAATGGGGATTGCTAAAGTGATGTAACGTCACCAGCGGCTCGATGCCCCGCTCCCGCAGGCCGCGCAGCATCTCGCCGTACCGCGCCAGAGCGGAATCGTCAAAGACGCCAGGGCGGGGTTCAACGCGGGACCATTCGACCGAAAGCCGCAGGCCGGTCAGGCCCATCCCGGCGGCGCGATCAAAGTCGGCCTCGGCATTATCCCACCAATTACAGGCCAACCCAGAGACGTGTCCCTCGTGGATGCGACCATCCTCTTGCTCCCAGGCCCACCAATCGTTGTGGATATTCTCCCCTTCGACCTGATGAGCAGCTGTGGCGACTCCCCACCTGAAATCGGCGGGAAAGTGAAACGTGGCCGAGATCCTGGACGCTGGGACGGTTGGCGTGACAATGTGAGCAGGCGGTTGCGCCGGCGAGGGCGGCTGAGGTTGAGTCTGCACCGGACTGATCTCTGGCAACACGAACTCGCGCTCAATGCTCTCCGCCTCGACGGCCCATTCAGGCGCTGGCTCGTCCTCCCTGCCAAAATCAACCCAGTCCGTGCCCATACTCTCGAACGGATCGTGACCCAGGACTTGGATGGCCAGGTCCCCCTCCTCCCGTTCCAGCCATTCCATATCCAAACCTTCGAGCGGATCATCCCCCAGCACGCGATCAGGCTGCTCCGCTGCATCAGATTTTCTCTCTCCCTTACGTTTAGCCATCACGAAGAACCCTCTCTACCAAACGCTTGTAATCAGTGGCGGCAGAACTGCGCGGCGAGTACTCGTAAATCGTCCTGTGATGACTGGGTGACTCGGTAAGCTTGATGCTGGCTCGGATCGGTTCTGTCACCCGGTCGGCAAAGTGACGCTGCAGAATTCCCAATACCTCGCGGTCCTGACGCGTGCGACGAGAATAGAGGGTAGGGACCACCAGGTAGAGACAGACCCGATGCCCAGGGGTCCGACTGACGTTCTTCAACGTCCCAATCACCTGCCGGATGCCCACCATAGCCAGGTAGCTGGTGGCGACCGGCACCACAAGCTCCTGCACGTACAAAAGCCCGCTCTCGCTCAAAATACTGGCCGAGGGGGAGAAATCGAGAATCACGTAATCATAGCTCCCATCTACGCCCTGTAGTTTGCTGGACAGTAATTTTCGCGCCATCTGACCATCCTCCGCGCGCCACATCTCGCCCTCAACCTGGAGCAGACTGCTATCGCTGGCGATGATATCGAGGTTTCTGCGCGCCTCAACGACGCACGAGCGAGGGTCTACCTGCCCCAGCAACATGTGAGCCAGGGAATACGTGTACCGGACCCCCAGGCAGGTCGCCAGGCTGCCCTGGGGATCCAAGTCAACACAGAGCACCTGCTTTCCTCTCAAAGCCAATCCGGCTCCCAGATTCACCACAGTGGTCGTTTTAGCCGTACCCCCCTTGTAATTCAGTACACCGATGCACCTGGCCATCTTGATTCCTCTCCACTCCCCCTCGTGACCCTTTCGTTATTGCCCAACCACAGGCCAGAACGAACTGACTATCCGCCTCGCCTGTCCGTCAAGACCTGGATTGAACAGCATGGAACCCTAATTGTACAGTGGGTTTAGCATCTTGACAATGTTGCAGTCACCCAGGGCCAGACGCAACTCGAAAGCCATTGAGGTCTCCCATCAACTCGGAACCTCGAAGGACCTAAACCCCCAGCCCCGAATATCCTCCGCGGCCCCCACGATGACAAAAGCCCTGGGATCGACCTGGTATACAATCTGCTGCAGCTGAGGGATCTGTACGTCGGTCACAGCACACAGGAGCACATCCCGCGCCTCGCTGGTATACATTCCGGTGCCCTGCAACGCCGTCACGCCCCGCCCTAGCTCCGTCAGAAGGCCCAGAGCCACCCGCTGCCCATCGCTGGTGATAATCGTCGCCAGCCGCTCCCGATGTCGGGGCATCGGCATCATGGGTCCGACCGCTCGCCGCCGTCGCTGGACCCACTGGAGTAGCCTGCTCGGCAGCCGCTGCCGCCACTGCTGAGGAATTGCCGACGCCAGAGCTAACACCACCATCCCGCTGGACACCACTCCCACAGCGATCATAATCCACGAGCCAGGAACAGAGCCGATGCCGGCGCGCTCGACCAGAACCGACCAGGTGATCGCCTGCGTCGGATGGATCGCCAGCTTGGCTGCCCAACTGACGAGCAACAACACGGTGAACCAAACATAGTTGCGGCGAAACCGCTGTCCGATTGATTCCCAATGAGCGATGGGAAATGTCGGATCGTGCAGGCTTCCCACCAGATGATCGGCCCAGTCGGGCGACGGGCGAAAGGGAGGAGCCAGCATCGCGGCAAAAAAGTCGGTTTCCATCAAGTGCACCCGATATGCCCACAACACGTAATACCGGTAGCGACGCGCCTCAATATACAGAAACGTCAGGAGCAGCAGAAACACCAATAGAAGCACAAAGTGCGGATTCTGAGGCGCACTGAAAACAAAGGTGAGCGCCGCCGCCACAGTGACGACAGCCCAATTGGTGGTCGCGTCCAGCCGACTGCGCCACGTATTGGAGCGGCTCACCTCGGCCCGGTAAAAGTGAACCATCGCGGTGGTAAAGTGACTCGGGTCCAACCGATACCCCCGAAATGTCCACGCGCGATCATCCTCGCCACCACCCTCACCGTCACACAGAGAACCTGTCTCGCGATCGGGTCGCTTGGCCATAAATCCTACCTTTCACCATCTCAACCCATCATCATTTCCGATGTAGGTCCCGCCGCCGCTTTTGAACCAGAACGCCGACAACCACAAGAGCCATGGCCGACGACATGATCCGGGCCAGCGCCGATTGAAAGTCAGTGCCAATCATAATCGCGTGGGCTGTCCCCAACCAAAAGGCTACGTAATTCAACCCGTGAATTGTCCGCCAATTTTTCCCCACGGTGCGACGCAGCGCCGCCACCACCGAGGCCACCACGATAAGATACCAGGCCGGACGTCCACCCAGCTCTAGGAAGACGGTCAGCGAGTCAAACTTGGGCCAGAACACGCTCACACTGGCCGCGTTGACGGCCACGCCCAAAGGGTGCAGCGTGACCAAGACCAGCCCTGTCAGAGAAAAAATATGGTGGATTTTGACAAAGGATTGACCAAAAAATTTCACCAAGGGGCGCATATAGGCTGCAGACAGAATCGCCAGAAAAACAGCGCCGTATCCAAGTAAAGCGGTCCCTCGAATCCCCCAATCGAGGGGCCGGCCCTCAGGGCGAGCCGCGACGAGACCGACCACAGCCGCCAATCCAGCGACCCCAATTAGGACCAGATACCACAAGTTGCCCGAGTTCTTACCACCCATTCAATCCCTCACTCTTTATATCCATCATCACATCCTCCTGCACTGCTCTTCAGACACCCATCCATTCTACATTATAGCCCAACAGCCCCAAAATGCCCATTCGTTCCACATGCCATCAATCCCATAAATCGCCATTGACTTTTGACCGTGAATGTGCTAAGATAGTGACGTAATATAGCCAGCTCTCATCACATCAATGGCATAATGGTTGCTCGCAATTATTGTCAATTATAGATTATGGATTCTGTATCGCGAAGCGGCCTAAAGCCCAATTGAAACCACCGTTCTACGGCAAATTATACACCAGGTAGACGGATTTTCTGGCAGGTGAGAGCCATCTTGGTACTCGCCTGTTTTTATTCCAGGTCTGTCTCCAGTTTTTTGAACGAGGTCTTATTATGGGAGGATATAATGAGTGCAGATTTTATTTCTCGAATCATTGGCATGATCGTGTTATCCATTGGTGGCATCTTTCTCGGCATTTACATCGCGACGCTATCCTCGGATTCACCCTACCAATACGCAGCCATCTTTTTGCTCGTTGGCGCACTGGTCGGTCTGGTATTGACCCCCTACGTGACCGTGCGACCCTTCCTGGCCCTGCGCAAGCGCATCCGGCAGGCGCCGGCGCAACAATTACTGGCCGCCGTGCTGGGCCTGATCATCGGCCTCATCATCGCCGCGCTGATCTCATTCCCGATCTCGCTGCTTCCACCGCCGTTTAGCCAGATCCTGCCCTTCGTCGCCGCTATGCTCTTTGGCTACCTGGGCATCATCGTGATGATCACCCGCCAGCGTGATATTTTCAACATCATCCGGGGCCAATTACCGGCCCGGGGCAACGGCTCGGACGGGGGCAGTAATGGATCCAAACCTGTGCTGTTGGATACCAGCGTCATCATTGACGGGCGCATCGCCGATATCAGCCGCACCGGCTTCATCGAGGGGGAAATGCTGGTCCCGCGCTTTGTTCTCAACGAACTCCAACACATCGCCGATTCGCCCGACACCCTGCGCCGCAACCGGGGGCGTCGAGGACTGGAAATGCTCCACCGGCTGCAAAACGAATCCATCACCCCGGTGCGAATCACCGATATGGACGTCGAAGACGTACGAGAAGTGGACGACAAACTGGTGCTGCTGGCTAAACAACTGCACTGCGCCATCGTGACCAACGACTACAACCTCAACCGCGTGGCCGAACTGCAGGGTATTCGAGTGCTCAACATCAACGAGCTGGCTAATGCCGTGAAAGCGCTCCTCCTGCCCGGCGAATCCTTCAAAGTCAAGATCGTTCAGGAGGGCAAAGAGAGCGGTCAAGGTGTAGGATACCTGGACGATGGCACTATGGTGGTCATAGAGGATGGTGAGCCATATATCGATCAAAGCACAGAAGTGACGGTGACCAAAGTGCTGCAGACAGCCGCCGGTCGTATGCTTTTCGCTCGGTTAACACATTAAGGAAGGACGACAGCATGAAACTACACGTATACAATTACTTGACACGCCAGAAGGAGCCTTTCAAACCGTTGGAACGGGGTCAGGTGACGATGTATACCTGTGGGCCCACGGTATACGACCATCCCCACCTGGGGCACGCCAAGACGTACGTGGCTATGGACGTCATCGTCCGCTACCTGCGTTACCTGGGCAATCAGGTCCGCTACGTGCAGAACATTACCGACGTAGGCCACATTCTGGACACGGGTGAGGATCGCATCCTCAAAGGAGCACGGCGGGAGCGGAGCGAGCCGATGGAAGTGGTCGAGACCTACACCCGCTCCTACTTTGAGGATATGGACGCCCTGGGCGTTGTGCGTCCCAACATCTCCCCTCGAGCTAGTGGACACATACCTGAACAGATCGAGTGGATCAAGATGCTCCTGGAGAAAGGATATGCCTACGAAACCCCAACGGGAGACGTCTACTTCTCGGTCGAGCAGTTTCCCGAATACGGCAAACTCTCGGGCCAAAAAGTCGAGGAACAAGAAGCTGGCGCGCGGGTGACAATCCGAGAGGAAAAACGTCACCCGGCCGACTTTGCCCTGTGGAAACGGGCCGAACCAGAGCACATCCTGCGCTGGCCCTCCCCCTGGGGCTGGGGCTATCCCGGCTGGCATATCGAGTGCACGGCGATGGCGACCAAATACCTGGGCGAGACCTTTGATATCCACGGCGGAGGGTTGGACAACATCTTTCCCCACAACGAGTGTGAAATCGCTCAAGCGGAGGCCGCCACGGGTCAATCATTCGCCCGCTACTGGCTTCTGACCGGGTCCTTGACTGTAGACGGTGTCAAGATGGGCAAGAGTCTGGGCAACTTTCTCACCATCAAGGACGCCCTCAATCTCTACACCCCCGAAGCGATCCGGTTCTTTATCCTGTCGAGCCACTATCGCAGCCCCGTTGACTTTAGACGCGATGCAGTCCTGGCTGCCGAGCGCGGCGTGGAGCGGCTGCACAATACCGTCCGTATGCTGCGCAAGCGGATGGAGGACGCCATGCCTTCCGGCACGGCCGACCTATCTTACATCGCCGAGATCGACCCGCATCGAGATGCGTTCATCGAGGCTATGAACGACGACTTTAACACGCCCCAGGCTATCGCAGCGCTCTTTGACCTGAACAAGGAGGTCAACTCACTCCTGACGGCGGACCAGCCGTTGGGTCGAGGGACCCTCTCTGCTATAGATGGCCTCTACCGCGACCTGGGCGGCAAGGTGCTCGGCATCATACCGGATGATCTGACCCAGAACGTGGGCGGTGAACTCGTCACAGGGCTGATCGAGATCATCCTGGATATTCGACAGCGGTACCGGGACGCCAAGGATTGGGAGGAAGCAGATAGACTGCGCCATCAACTGGCCCAGATCGGCATTGAAGTAGACGACCGCCCCGAGGGGCCGACGTGGCACGTGGAGCACAGGGGAGGATGAGAGATCGCCCTGAGCACCGTCGAAGGGAACTCCTCTACGGACGACACGCCGTCCACGAATCGCTGCAAGCCCAACGGCGGCAGCACTACAAGCTGATACTGGCCACAGGGATCCGGCAGACAGCAGCCATTGATCAGATATGCACTCTGGCTCAACAGGCCGGTCTGCCGGTCCACCAGGCCCCGCGACAGCAGTTGGATCAACTGGGCGACGTGAACCACCAGGGTGTGGCTCTGGAAGCCGAGGAATACCCCTACGCATCCCTCAACAATATCCTGGAGATCGCTCAAACCCGCGATGAACCTCCGCTGCTCCTGCTGCTCGACCTGCTGCAGGACCCTCAAAACGTGGGAAGCATCCTGCGCACCGCCGAGGCGGTCGGTGTGCATGGGGCGGTCATTCAGCGACGCCGGGCGGTCGGGATCACGCCAGCCGTCGTGCACGCATCGGCGGGGGCAGTGGAACACTTGCCGGTAGCCCAGGTCACCAATCTATCGAACACCATCCGCCAACTGAAGGAAGAGCATGTATGGATCGCCGGACTGGAAGCCGTGCCCCAAGCCCTGTGGTACGATCAGGTCCGCCTGGACGGTCCCCTGGCCATCGTGCTGGGCAGCGAGGGCCGAGGTCTGCGCCGCCTGGTGCGCGAACGGTGCGATTTCCTGCTCCAACTGCCCATGTGTGGTCGCGTCACCTCACTCAACGCCTCGGTCGCCGCGTCGGTCGTGCTTTACCAAGTGCTCCGCCAGCGCCGCGCTGACCCTGCGGACCGGTAGCGGGACGCCGATCATCAACAGACACAGACCATGAACAACGAGCACTCTACAGCCAGTCAAGACCGTCGCGTCAACGGGGGAGCCATCATCGGTCTCATCGTGAGCAGCGTATCGCTCTACATCGCCGTTCAAAATCTCCAGTTGAGCAAGGTCTGGCTGGCCTTCAGACAGGCGAATTACCTGTGGATTGGGCCGGCCGTCGCGCTGTACCTGATCGCCCTCCTGGCCCGCACCGCCCGCTGGCAGGCCCTTCTCTCCTCCGAGCGTCGCATTCCCTTCCGAGCCCTCCTGCCCACTATAGCGATGGGACGGGGTGCGAACAACATCTACCCCTTCCGCACCGGCGAGATCGTGCGTGTGCTGCTGCTGCGTCGGCGCAACGATATTTCCCTCCCGGCCGGGCTGGCCTCCATTCTGGTGGAACGGGTCTTTGACGGCCTGACCATGGTCCTCTTCCTGATCCTGGCCGGATTCATCGGCGGTATCCCCACCTACCTGCGCTACGTCGTGTGGATGGCGCTGATCGTTTTCGGTGCCGCGCTGGCATTGGTCTACGCCCTGGTGTTATGGCCCACCCTCATCCAACAGATGGCCGAATGGTTCATCGCCCGTCTCATCCCCCACCACTTCCGCCCCCGGGTGCGCAACGTCGCCGAGCGCTTTATCTATGGATTCGCCTCCATCAAGTCCGTCCTCACCCTCACCCTGGTGCTCGTCTTTTCTATCTCGGTGTGGACGGCCGAGACGATCAGTTACCGCCTGTTGATGAACTCGTTCGGTTTTGGGGCCGATATAGACCTGCACCAACTCCTCTTGATGAGCGGCGCGGCTAACCTGGGCACGGCGCTGCCATCGGGGCCAGGCAACCTGGGCACATTCGATGCCCCCGCCATCCTGGTGCTGACCCAGGTAGGCATCCCCGAAAACACCGCTATCAGTTACCAGACTCTCCTGCACGCTTTACTGTGGTGCACAGAAACCTTTGCCGGACTGTGGTTCATGTGGCGCAGCGGCCTCAGAAAAGCCGATCTGGACCGCACGCTGGCGGAACAGACTGGCGATTAGCAAGCCCATCCTCACCGCAGAGGCCAAGTTATCACATTTGAGGTGGAAAATATGGACATTGGTATCATCGGCGCAGGAATCACCGGTCTGACGGCCGCCTACGAGCTGACGAAACAAGGCCACCACGTCACCGTGTACGAAGCCCGACCCTACGCCGGTGGATTGGCAGCCGGGTTTCACGACGCTCGTTGGGAGTGGTATCTCGATCGCTTCTACCATCACTGGTTCGCCACCGATCAAGACGTCATCAGCCTGATCGAGGAACTGGGCGTCCGCGACCGGCTCTTTTTCCCCTGGCCCACTACCTCCCTCTACTACCGGGGAAAGATTTACCCCCTCGACAGTCCCATCCCCTGGCTTGCATTCGTCCCCATCTCCCAGGTGCACCGCGCCATCCGTGTGCTCCAGTTCACCCCGCTGCCGCTCATCGATCGCCTGCGAGTCGGATTGGCCACTTTTTACCTGACGCTGACCAGAAACTGGAAACCCCTGGAACAGGTCACGGTGGACGAGTGGATGCGCCGGGTGGCCGGTCAGCGCGCCTACGACCTGTGGTGGAAACCCCTCCTCATCAGCAAATTCGGCGCGGAGAACTACCGGGACGTCAATATGGCCTGGATGTGGGCCCGGGCCTACAAACGCTCGGCCCGCCTGGGCTACTTTGTGGGTGGATTCCAGGCCCTTGTGGACCTGTTGGTCGAGCAAGTGCGCGCACAGGGCGGCGCGGTACACCTCAACACCCCCGTGCGTGGCATCCAGCGAGCCGACGAAGCCCTCCATCTGGAGCTGAAAACCGGTCACGCTGCGCACCAACAGATCATCGCCACTTGCTCCCCCCACATACTCCGCGAGTGCACGCCAGAACTGCCCCCCGACTATGCCACCAGCCTGGACGCCCTCAAGTCCATGGGCGCGGTCGCCCTCATTCTGGCCCTCGACCGCCCCCTGACCGCTGGGCACTATTGGATCAACTTGCCCAAAGGGGAGGGCGACTTTTCATTCCCGTTCATGGGATTGGTTGAACATACCAACTATATCGGCCCGGAACATTACGGCGGCGATCATCTGATCTACTGCGGCGATTATCTGCCCCCCGACCATCCCTACTTTGGCATCGAAAAAGAACAGCTGCTCGAAATCTATTGCCCCGGCCTGGTCAAGATCAATCCTGACTTTGAGCTCGATTGGGTGCGCGCCAGCTGGATGTTCACTGAACGGTACGCCCAGCCGGTCCCCACTCTCGATCACTCGCACCACATTCCCCCCCTCGAAACCCCCATCCCCGGCCTGTGGATGGCGAACATGAGCCAGGTCTATCCCTGGGACCGAGGCACGAACTATGGGGTAGAACTGGGAAGGAGAGTCGCCCGGGAGATGAGGTGACTCTATGTCACAGCTTGCCATCCGTCTGCTGGGGCCATGTCAGGTCACCCTCAGTTCAGCACCGGTCACTGGTTTTGGATACGAAAGTGCGCGCCCTGCTGGCCTATCTGGCGGTGGAGGCGCACGCCCCCTACCGCCGGGAGGCGCTGTCCGCTCTCCTCTGGCCCGATCAATCCCCCAAACTAGCGCGTCAGAGCTTGCGCCAGATCGAGATCGAACCCTACCGCGAAGAGGCCCACCAGCAGTTGATGCGTATCCTGGCCCGCAGTGGGCAGCGCAGCGCGGCCCTGGCGCAGTACGAAAAGTGCCGCCGCATCCTGGCTCAAGAATTAGGGCTGGAACCAGCCCAGGAAACCCGGGCGCTGTACGAGCACATTCGCTCTGCCGGTGATGTCGTCAATCACGGCCGTCATCAACAGTTCCAGCACGTCCTGTTCGTCGTCCAGGTCGTTCAGCGTGAGCATGTCTATCTGCTCCTGGAGAAACGCCAGCAAGCATTCCTGACTCGTAAACCCCGCCGCTGACCCTGGATCAGGTTCACTAGTGGGTCACTTGTCTTGAGCATCGCCATTACACTTTGAACAGAGATTTTCCTTGAAAACTGCTTCCAGAAGGCCTATTTGTCGCCAAAATCGCCATTTCGAGCACAGGCCTGGAAACAATGGGCACAATCGAAATGGCTATATCCGTGACAAGTGACCCACTAGGACGAACCGCCAAACTGCGGGGTTCGCATCGCCTTCCTGCCACAACCGTACCAGGTAAGAATAGTGTTTGGGTGCAGCAAGGCCCGCCGGGGCATAAAGTGCCCCGGCTACAGAGCTTTCGCCCCGTGAACGGGGCTCCCGAGCCCGATGAATCGGGCGCCGCCCGTAGCCCGGCGACTTTATCGCCGGGCGTTTGCGCCACAAGCATGGTTTTACGCTAATGTGCCATTGTCAAATTAGAACGAAAGATTTCCCTGACGAACCAGACTTCCAATTCGAGAAATTGGACCACCTGCCTCTTGACAAATCTCGTTTTTCAATGTATAATTAGTGTATAAAATACACTAACCGTCAAGAGAAGGCCGTACTGAATGTGCGATAAACGACCATCACCAGAGCGATATAGCAGCGCCCCGACCCACCTGGCGCGGATCGGGATGGTGGCGCGGTGGCAGCCAGTCCACCAGAGCCACGTCCCCGTCTTGCGCGCACTGTGCGACCGCGCCGACCACGCTCTGATCGGCAGCGGCAGCGCCAACCAGCGTGACGCGCGCAACCCCTTTTCCCTGCCGGAGCGGACGGACATGCTACGGCTCGCGCTGACCGGGCGGGACAACTACACCCTGATCCCCGTCCCCGACCTCGACGACGGGCCGCGCTGGCGCGCGCTGGTCATCCAACTGTTCGGCCCGCTCGACCTGTTCGTGACCGCCAACCCCTACGTCGCGAGCCTGTTGTGCGCCGATTATCCCATCGTCAGGCCAGTCGCGCTCGTCCCGGAGCCGGCCCGGGTCGCTGTCGAGGGCGCCATGGTTCGCCGGGCGATGGCGCAAGGTGACGGGTGGCGCGATCTGGTCCCCGCCGAGGTAGCCAGCTACATCGCGTCCTGGCGGCTCGACGACCGCTTCCGCCGCGAGTTTGGATTGTACACATTGGCATTGGACACTATCGTAGCATAAGGAGGCGAGATATGTATTCTTGGGCAGAAGATACCAGCACGTGGTACGGCGATGGGGCGTATCGCTACGGCCCGGCGGGAGCCGCTATGCGAAAGGCAGCGACCGAAAGAGCCGCAGCCCACGGCCCGCGCACCTACGAAGGGACGAGCGGCCCCAACGAGGCAGTCATTGACCCGCGCAAGCGCGTGCGTACCGCATCCCGCAATCCACTCATCGTGGCCGTCGACGTGACCGGCTCGATGGCGAGCTGGCCGTTCGAGATTTTCGACCGCCTGCCCCTGCTCTACAACACCCTGTCCCAGTACCGGGATGACCTCGAGATCTGCTTTGCCGCCATTGGGGACGCTGGCTGCGACCGCTGGCCGCTCCAGACGACGACCTTTGCCAGCGGCTACGACCTGGAACAGCTCCTGGGCGCCCTGTACGGCGAGGGAGGCGGCGGTGACGCGCCCGAAAGCTACGGCCTGTTCGCCCACTGGGTCAACACCCACGTCGAGACACCCGACGCCCACGAGACACCGTTCCTGATCCTGTTCGGCGACGCGCCGATGCACCCTCGGGTGCCCGCTCAGCAAATCACCCACTACCTGGGCGACGGGGGCAACGGCGACGTGGACGCAATTCAGGCCTGGCAGCAGGTCTGCCGGAACTGGAACGTCTGGTTCCTGCGCCGGCCGACCGGAAAGTCGGGGGACCAGGTGGATCAACAGTGGGGACAGGCCATCAGCGAGCAGAAAATCCTGCACATCCAGGACGAGCAGCGGGCCGTGGATTACGCCATGGGGCTGATCGCCCGGGCCTGGGGCCATGTCGGGGATTTTCAGGACAATATGCGCGCCCGCCAGAGCGAGGGCAAAGTGCTCGAGGTCAGCCAACCGATCGAAATGAAATGCCCGCGCTGCGGCGCTCCCATCCCGATGGATGCCGCCGGCCTGTTTGGATGCGCCTACTGCGGCGTCACCCTGAAACTCTGATCGGAGGAGATGATGATCCGTGCCATCGTGACCGCCCCCCCCTACGCCTCCTTCCTCGACGAGGTGGCCGCCCATCCGCTGGTCTGTGGACTGCGGCTGAACACGGTCATGCCGCTACGAGATGGCCCCGCCGAAGCACTCGACCGACTGCACGGGCTGGGACAGCCCCTGTGGGTCGACCTCAAGGGCCGACAGCTGCGGGTGGTCGGCGCGGCGATCCCGCCGTACACCGAGGTGCGGCTGAGCCACCCCATCCGCGTGGATACGCCCGTGGACGCCTTTTTCTCCGACGGTCGCGAGTGCGTGCGGATTGTGGCCGCCGACGGCAAACGTATCATCCTCGCCGATGGGCCGCGCCGGCTCATCGGCCCGGGGGAGTCGATCAACGTCGTCCACCCCTCCCTCGAGATCACCGGCACCCTCACCGAGACGGACCGCGCCTACCTGGCGGCGATGGCAGAGAAGGGGCTCGGCCGCGTCATGCTCTCCTACGTCGAGCAGCCCTCCGACGTGGAGGAGGTGCAGCATCTGCTGCCGGGGGCCGAGGTCATGCTCAAGATCGAGACAGCGCGCGGGCTGGCGTATGCCCACCAATACGGCGCCAGCCAGGGCCAGTTGATGGCAGCCCGCGGCGACCTGTACATCGAAGTGCTGCACCCGCATCGCATCCTGGGCGCCCTGCGCGACGTCATCTCTGCTGACCCCCAGGCCGTGGTCGCCAGCCGCATTCTGGAATCGCTGGCCTGCCACCCCGTCCCAGAGAGCGCCGACCTCGGCGACGTGGCCTACCTGCTCTCGCTGGGCTACCGGACGTTCATGCTCGGCGATGCGGTCTGCCTGCGGCGCGATTCGGTGCTTTCGGCCCTCGATCTGCTGCAAAAAGTGGCGGAGGAATGGGAATGGGCCTGAAAATCGGACTCGCCCAGGTCAACCCCTGCACCGGCGACCTGGAGGGGAACGTCGCCCGCTGCCTGGCGGCGGTAGAGACGGCCCGCGCTGGGGGCGCGGACTTGATCGTCCTGCCGGAAATGGCGATCCCCGGCCCCGCGCCCCGCGACATCCTGTTCGACCCCAGCTTTGCCGAGGCGATCGCCGCCGCCACCCGCGACCTGGCCCGCCGCGCCAGTGACGGCCCGCCGGTCGTCGTCGGCAGTCTGGCGACCAGTGACGACCGGCGGGCCAATCCCCAGCACCCGGGATTGTTGAATGCCGCCTTCCTCCTGGAACACGGCCGCGCGACGCTAGTCGCGGCCAAGCGGCGACTGCCCACCTGGGACGTCTCGTTCGAGCCGCGCTGGTTCGTCCCCGGCCCCGCGCTGCCGCCAGCGACCATCGCGGGCCGGCGGGTCGGGTTTCTGGTGGGGGAGGATCTGTGGGACGAGGAGGGCGAACTCGATCCCCCGGCCAAACTGAACGCGCTGGTCTGCATCGCGGCCTCCCCCTACCACCAGCAGGTGCTGGAGCAGCGGCTCGTCCAGGCCCGTCGTCACGCTCGCCGCCAGCGCTGCCCGGTGGTGTACGTCAACCTGTGCGGCGGGAACGACGAGTTGATCTTTGACGGCCAGAGTTTTGCCGTCAACGCGGCTGGCGATGTGATCGCCCGGCTGACCGGCTTTGAGGGAGATGTGCACGTGCTGGATCTGGAAACCGCTGCGCCGGTCGAACTGGCGGAGGGGGAACCGGAAAAAGAGGTCTACCAGGCTCTCGTGCTGGGGGTGCGGGATTTTGCCCGCAAGAACCGGCTGGAGCGCGCTTTCCTGGGGCTGTCCGGCGGCGTGGACTCGGCCCTCGTCGCCGTGATCGCGGCCGAGGCACTGGGGCCGGAGCGAGTCACGGCCGTTGCCATCCCCTCCCGCTACACCGACCCCCGCTCCACGACCTGTGCGCGGGAGCTGGCTCATGGTTTGGGCATCCAGTTCGAGGTGGTCGATTTAGAGCCGCTGCACACCGCCGCGGAGCGCACCCTCGGCCACCTTTTGGAGGGCGGGACGACGGCCGAAAACGTTCAGGCCCGGCTGCGAGCACTGATTCTGACGAGTTTTGTGAACCATCACGGAGGCTTGCTCCTCAACACGAGCAACAAGACCGAGTCCGCCCTGGGGTATGGCACCCTCTACGGCGATATGACCGGCACGCTGTGCCCCATCGCGGATCTGACCAAGCCACAGGTCTACGGGCTGTCCCGCTGGGTCCAGGCGGCCCGCGGCCTGATCCCTCCCTACGTCCTCGAGCGGCCACCCTCGGCCGAGCTGCGACCGGGTCAGGTGGACCCCTTCGACTATGACGTGATCGGACCGGCGATGGAGCGGTTGGTGCAGGCAAATCGGAGTGACGCAGCCCTGCGGCGCTCCGAGCACAAGCGCTGGCAGATGGGAATTGTCCTCAAGGTCAGCATCAAGTCCTTTGGCACTGGCCGCCTGATGCCGGTCACGCGGCGGTGACCATGGCTTTTACCCTTGCCAACTCGGCCATTGACGTGTATCATTACCCCGTCGAAATTGACGCGCTGGAAACCAGCCATTGTTGAGCAAACGTGCCCGGCAATCAGCCCAGGAGGACTCTCACCACATCATGCCAAATAACATGCAAGCTGCCATTCTCACCGTCGGCGACGAGCTGACCTGCGGCTACCGGCTGGACACCAACTCCCAGGCTATCTCCCAGCGCCTCTCACTGCTGCCTGCCGACGTCGTGCTCCACCTCAGCGTGGGTGACGATCTGGCGCTCATTCATCAGGGGCTGGAGATCGCACTGGACGTCGCCGACGTCGTCATCATCACCGGTGGACTGGGACCCACCGAGGATGACCTGACCCGCCAGGCGGTGGCCGTCCACTTTGACCTGGCGCTGGTGGAGGATGCCGAGGCCCTGCGGCGCATACAAGAGCGGTTCGCTCGCTACGGGCGTCGGACTCTTTCGCCCGCGCTGCTGACGAGCAATCGCATCCAGGCCCAGGTACCCGTCGGGAGCACCGTCATCTACAACGACCGGGGCACCGCCGCCGGCTTTTACCTGCCCGTGAACCGCCGCTCCGCCTCGTCCTTGACCGAGTCCGCCAGGCACATTTTCGTCACCCCCGGCATACCCTACGAGATGGAGGGCATGCTGGAGCAGTTCATCCTGCCCCGGCTGCGAGAACTGGCCGGCGCCGACCACTACGTCCGGCGGGCGGCCCTCAAGTTGTACGGCCTGCCAGAATCGGCTATCAACGAGCGCATCCGGCCCCTGTTGACGCGGGAGCGCAACCCCCTCCTGGGACTGCTGCCCCATCGCGGGACCATCACCGTCGAGGTGGTCGCCTCCGGGAGCACGGGAGAGGAGACCGACACACTGCTCCAGGCCGACCTGGCGACGTTGCGGGCCGAGTTCGGGCGGTACGTCATCAGCGAGGACGAGCGGGAGCTGCCCCAGGTGGTGGCCGATCTGCTGGTGGCGCGCGGGCTGACCATCGCCACGGCCGAGCTGGGCACGGGGGGGCTGGTGGCCGCCCGCCTGAGCGAACCGGAGGGCGCCGGGCGTTGGCTGCGCCGCAGCATCATCTTTGGATCGCCCCAGGAGGCCTTTGGAAAGAAGCGCACGGGCACTCTGACTGCCGAGGACGACGCCCTCACGATGGCCAGTTCCATCCGCCAGGCGATCGCCTCGGACGTCGGCGTGGGCGTCGGGCCGATCATCCTCCCCGAAGACAGCACTCCCGAACGGCCCTACGGCACGCTGCACGTGGCGGTAGACCTCCACGGACGGGAGACCAGCCGCCAGCTCAGCTTTAACGGCGACCGCATCCGGGTGCAGGAATGGGCCGCCGACGCCGCCCTCAACCTGGTACGGCTATGGGTGTTGGAGGAGGGGCGGGCGACCTAATTCCCAATGGACCTCGTCATTGTCGAATCCCCCACCAAGGCGAAGGCGCTGCGCGGTTTCCTGGGGCGCGGATATCGGGTGGTCGCTTCCATGGGCCACATCCGGGACCTGCCCTCCAAGCAGTTAGGAGTGGACGTAGAGCGAGATTTTCGGCCCACCTATCACCTGCGCAAAGGGGGTCGCAAGACCCTCAAGCAGCTCCGGGAGGCCGCCGCCAAAACCGCCGCCATCTACCTGGCCACCGATCCTGACCGAGAGGGAGAGGCCATCGCCTGGCACGTCCTCCAGGCCCTCCAGGTCGCTCAGGACCGGCCGATCCACCGCATCACCTTTCACGAGATCACGTCCGACGCCGTGCGAGCCGCCCTCGCCAAACCCGCGTCCCTAGATATGGACCTGGTGAACGCGCAACAGGCTCGCCGCGTGCTGGACCGGTTGGTGGGCTACCAGGTCAGCCCGGTGTTGTGGAAAGCCATCCGGGGACGGCGGGGGCTTTCGGCCGGACGGGTGCAGACGGTCGCCCTGCGCCTGGTGGTCGAGCGAGAGCGCGAGATCGAGGCTTTTGTCCGCGAGGAATACTGGACCCTGGAGGCCGAGTTCTCCAAGGTGGACGACGACCGCCGCTTTCGCGCTCGCCTGGTGCAGGTCGGCCGCTCCAAAAAGGACAAGCCAGAGCTCAAGACCGAGGCGGACGCCCAGGCCATCATCCAGGCCCTGGAAGGAGCGGATTACCGCGTCCTGACCGTCAAAAGACGCCGCCAATCCCGCCGCCCCTATCCCCCTTACACCACCAGCACCCTGCAGCAGGACGCGGCCAACCGGCTGCACTGGGGCGCAGACAAGACGATGCGCGTCGCCCAACAGCTCTACGAGGGGGTAGCGCTGCCCGACGAGGGGACCGTCGGCCTGATCACCTACATGCGCACCGACTCGACTCACGTGGCCGAACCGGCCCAGGCCGAGGCCCGCGAGGTCATCGCCCGATTCTGGGGCGACGAATACCTGCCCGACAAACCTCCCACCTACAAGACCCGGGCCAAGGTGGCCCAGGAGGCCCACGAAGCGATCCGCCCCACCTCGTCCTGGCGGACGCCCAAGAGCCTGCGCGAGTATCTCTCCCCCGACCAGGCCCAGCTCTACGAACTCGTCTGGCGGCGGTTCATCGCCTCCCAGATGAAGCCGGCCGTCTACGACGTCACCACCGTGGACATCGCCTCAGCGCGAGACGGGCGCGACCTGCCCTATCTCTTCCGGGCCACCGGCCGCGAGCTGCTCTTTGCTGGCTTTCTGAAAGCGTACGAGGTCCCCGACACCGCCCCCTCGGAGGAAGAAGGGGTCGCCGGGCAGATCCTCCCTCCCTTGAGCGATGGGGAGCCGCTGGTGCTGCACGGGCTGTTTCCCGAGCAGCACTTTACCAAGCCGCCGCCCCACTTTACCGAGGCCAGCCTGATCAAAGAGTTGGAGCGCTTGGGCATCGGGCGGCCCAGCACCTACGCGGGAATCATCCGCACCCTGGTCACGCGGACCTATGTGGAGCGGCAGCACAAGTCGCTCCTGGCGACGCCGCTGGGATTCGTGGTGTGCGATTTCCTGGTCGAACAGTTCCCCGACCTGTTCACCGTCGAGTTCACCGCCCACATGGAGGAGGACCTGGACCGCATCGCGCGGGGGGAGCGGCCCTGGACGACCGTGCTCCACGAGTTCTATAGTCCTTTTGCGATGGCAGTGGAACAGGCCCAGGCGGCTGCCCAGGCCAAACCTATGACAGCGCCCAGGAACGAGAAGGGAGCAGCGCCCATCGGCGAAACGTGTCCCGAGTGCGGCGGCGGCGTGGTCGTGCGGGAGGGGCAGTACGGGCGCTTCCGAGCGTGCGCCAACTTTCCGCGCTGCAAATGGAGCGGACCGTGGGTCGTCGGCCAGTGCCCATCGTGCGGGGCCGACCTGGTGGAGCGGAAGGGGAAACGCGGCCTGTTCTGGGGCTGCTCCCGCTATCCGGACTGTCGGTTCACGCAAGAGCCCCAACAGCAGGAGCTTTAGGGAACGACGGATGCCCCAGGACGAGGGAAAGCAGTAAAAAAGACGAGAGCCGCAAAGTCCCCTTTAGTCGCTGGTTATGCCGTCGAAAAGACTAAAATCGTTACTACGAACTCGATAACGGGAGTTGCCGCCTCCCCAGAGAGCTAGTCGGGGCTCTGTAGCACGCCGGGCCTCCCGCCCCCAAGCAGCCGCTGGTCGCCGCGCCACTCCACCTCCAGGCGTGGTCGGATCCCCCTCGGGCATGTCATCCTCGACCAGCCGCTTGACCTCTTTTTCCCAATTGAGTATACTATGTGCCAACCGAGCTTGACAAAATATTTGACTATGTTATTATAATTATAAAATAATATGCCCTCTAAATAAGGTTATGATTTCTTTAAATTTCATCTGTGCGCAACTCAGAGATCGAGGTCGGCGGGTGACACCTCAGCGCAGGGCCATCATCCAGGTGCTGCTAGAGAACGGGTCACATCCCACCGCCGATCAAGTGTTCACCCAGGTTAAACACGTTATGCCTGACATATCCCCAGCTACGGTGTACAACACCCTGCACGAGCTGGTAGAGATGGGAGCTCTGCAGGAGCTCACCCTGAGATCGAGCGAGCGGCGGTACGATATCATCACCACAGAACACGCCCACCTGGTCTGCCTGAAATGCGGACAGATTGAGAATGTCCCCTACAATCATCAAGCGTTGGAGCTTTCACCAGAGTACACCTATGGGTTCGAGATCATAGATCAAATAGTGTTCTATCGTGGCTACTGCCCAACCTGTGCCGGTCCATCGGACGGCTCAGTTGAGACCCTATGACACGTTCAAATCTAAACAGGAGGAAAAACTATGGATAAGTGGGAATGTCTGGTATGTGGATACGTCTACGATCCGGCCGAGGGAGACCCGGATAATGGGGTGGCGCCCGGTACAGCCTTCGAGGATATCCCTGATGACTGGGTCTGCCCCGATTGTGGCGCTGGCAAAGACATGTTCGAAAAAGTCGGGTAACCTGCTAGCCATTCGACGGGCATTGGGCTTTCCGGCCTGTCCAGAGAACAGGCCGGAAAGCTCGATTGCGACTGAAAAGCAAACCAAGCGATGAAACACGTCATTGTTGGCAGCGGCGTCGCCGGTGTAACGGCCGCTCAGAGCATCGTCCGGGCGGATGCGGATGCCCAGGTACACCTCTTGGGGGAGGAAAGCTTCCCCTACTACCGCCGTCCCATGTTATGGGAATTCATCTCCGGACAGGTGACGGAGGAAGAGGTGTACTTTCGGCCTCTCGACTGGTACGCCGAACAGGGAATCCACATCCACCTCTCCACCCAGGTCACAGCCCTCGACCCTGAAGCCCACTGCCTCACCCTATCTGACGGGGCCGCCGTCCAGTACGACCGCCTGTTGCTCGCGACAGGTGCACGGTCATTCATCCCACCCTGTCAGGGCACCGACAAAGTCGGTGTCTTTACCCTGCGCACGCTGGAGGATGCACGGGCGATCAAAGCCTACGCCCAGAACGTCGCCACGGCGGTGGTCATCGGTGGAGGGCTGTTGGGATTGGAGACGGCGCGGGCCCTGCATACCGCCGGGCTGGACGTGACCGTGGTCGAGTTCTACGACTATTTGCTCCCCCGTCAACTGGATGCCGAAGGAGCACAGGTCCTCGAATCGCTGTTGGAGGGGCAGGGCCTGCACATCGTCACGGGTGGTGTCACGGAAGCTATTCTGGGCGAGGAGCGAGTCGCTGGCATTCAGCTCCAGGATGAACGCACGATCCCTGGGGAATTGGTGCTCTTCTCGACCGGCATCCAGTCCGAGACGACGGTGGCTCAGGCGGCCGGCATCCACGTCAACCGGGGCATCGTCGTGGACGAGGAGTTGCGGACGAGCGCCGAGGATGTCTGGGCCGCTGGCGATGTCGCCGAGTTCGAGGGCCGAGTTTATGGGATCATCCCTCCGGCTATCGAGCAGGCCCGCATCGCGGCAGCCAATATGGTCACCCCGGGCAGCGCCGCCTACGCCGGCACCATCCCATCCACCACCCTCAAGGTGGCCGGGGCAGAGCTGATGTCGCTGGGAGAATGCACCGTCGAGAACAGCCAGGTCGTTCCGCTGCGGCGTGTGGATGCAAAAGGCGGTCGCTATCGCAAATTGGCGCTTCGAGATGGGTGCATCGTGGGCGCTATTCTGCTGAACGATCAGGAGCGAACACAGGCGATCCAGCAGCTCATCGAGCGCAAGATAGATGTCTCGGCCAATGCCGACCATCTGCTGGACGACGCGTTCGATCTGAAATCGCTTTTCCAACGAGGATAGGGAAACCAGCATGGGTGAGAAAACTCGCGACAATCTGTATACCGCTTTCGTGGGCGAGGCGAAGGCATACCATCGGCTGCAGGCTTTTGCCCGCCAAGCGGACGAGGAAGGGTTGACGCAAATCGCCAAGCTCTTTCGCGCCATCGCCGCCGCTGAGGGAGTCCACGTGGAGCGTCACCTGCGGCTGTTGGGAGAGGCAGTGGTCAAGGATACCGAGACCAACCTCCAATCCTCCTTCGAGCGTGAGACCACCGTCAACGAGGTCTACTATCCGCAGTTCATCCGCGAGGCCAGCGAAGAAGGGGAAAAAGCTGCCGTGTTGACGTTCAGCCAGGCCCGAGACGTGGAGGAGGGACACGCCAAGCTCTACAAACACGCACTGCGCGCGCTGCTGCGCGACGAGACACACGACTATTACGTCTGCTCCGTGTGCGGACACGTCGCCGAGCGGGAACCTCCCGACCAATGTCCAATTTGTCAGGCCGGACGAGAAAAATTTCGATTGATCACATAGCATAGACGAAAGGAGAACAATTAGCACATGGGTACAAAAGGAAGAGCACTAGTAGGCAAGAACGTAGACAATCTGATAGATATGCTGAACAAGGCGCTGGCAGACGAGTGGCTGGCGTACTACCA
>Ga0129302_1000526_pt1 | contig 28474 bp, 21 predicted proteins | sample BlaSprsedimmetaG_FD_94476 | JGI IMG/M metagenome (GOLD analysis project Ga0129302, IMG submission 94476) | Hot spring sediment bacterial and archeal communities from California, USA to study Microbial Dark Matter (Phase II) - Blank Spring... | ecosystem: Environmental > Aquatic > Thermal springs...
AAGTAGGGGCGACCGGCTGGTCGCCCTGAAGTTGGAAAGTTGGGGAGTTAGGGAGACCGAGAGAGAATAAGTTGAAAAAAAAGGTGACAGGTAACAGGTATCAGGAGGCAGGAGACAGTGTAGCGACCCCTGTGGCAACCCTGTAGAACGTAGAACGTAGAAAACCGGCGCAAAGGAAAGACAAAAGTTCCGGATTTTTGTTTTTACTTTCGACTTTAAACTTTCGACTAAACACTGTCACCTGCGGAGTGCATGCCGGGGTTGAGTGAGCAATTCCGGTCAGCCCACATTTGTTCCCGCTTGACACTGGTTTCCCGGATAGCCGCCCGACCGGCAATGATTGTCCGCCACTCCGCCGCTCCAGCAATGTTTTCCGGCGCTGTTTCCAGACTCGCAGAAGTCATACACATGAGTCGTTCCCTGTGTGCATGCGCCATGGGCGACCCCGGAGAGGGAAACCGCCATGGGTTTCTCGTAATGCAATCGGAGTTTGTTCGGCTCTTTCTTCATTTTACGATGCCTGATTACGGTTTCCGGATGGAAATAAGGCGGGCCGGGGGTTGGGAGGAATATCCCCCGGCCGCCGTAATCCGGTCCGTGCACGATTGCCGTTATTATTTTTGAGCAAAATGGTAAGCTTCCATTTCGTAGATGTTGGTTTCGTAAGCTTGCAATTTGTCGGCGAACAGATCCATGCCCAGACCCAGGAAGTTCATGCGCATGCCGCTGAATGCGAAAAGTTTTGGTTTGGATTGACCAAAACCCATTTCAGAATTGACAAGCGGCTCGGGAGAAAGCGACATGGCCTGAATATTCTGGACCACGTGAATGGTTTCATGATTGTAGACGTAACCCGTTTGATGGTTTTGCGTCACGGTGGGAAACATGCCCCGCGTCCATCCCAGCGCCCGGGGCTGAATGCCGTCGGCGGCCGTGAAAACAAACATGCCGTTGCGGAAGCTCAGCCGCGACCCTTCCTTGATACTCCGGACAAAGCCGGCCAGCTCCCTGGGTATGACGGAAAGATTCACAATCGCGGCGGGCTCATCGGCAAACGGAGTGGCGAACTCAATACGGGCCGGACCGAGAGTATAGCCGATATGGGAGAGGGGGTGGCGACCCAGGGCCGCGTTTTCCGAGATGGAAGCCGAAAGGCTGGCCAGCAGCAGGCCGGAGGTGATGTGGCCGTTACCGATGATTTTTTTGGACTGGTAAAAGCCGTATCCGGCCACGGAGCCGTAAAAAAGGGTTCTGGTCACATCTTTAAAACTCTTTACTTTGCCCTGGATGACGCCCTTGAGTAAGGTGAAGGTCGCCTGGCCGGCTACATTGTATAAGCGAAGCGTGTTTTCAGATGCCGCTTGCTGGCGCGCCGGCGCCAGAAAGAAAATACTCCACACAAATACGAACAAAACGATGATTCTTGCGGTTTTTATTTTCATGCTTTCCTCCATGATGTTCATAAAAGGAAAAGCAGTACCTGTGCCAACCAGACGAAAACCGTAGAAAGCACCGATATGACGGCAAAATCGGGACTTCAGTCCGGTGAAAACCGGGCCGTAAGGATGCGACAAAAGTGGAAGCGGAGCGGGCGGGTAGCAATCAGGGTTGACAGGAGAATCCGCCGTCGATGGGGGCCGGCGCAGAGCGAAATATAGTTAAAAGTCGAAAGTCTAAAGCTGAAAGTCGAACAAAAAACCGCGGTGACTATCTCATCTGAACTTCTTTCCCGCCCTCAACTCCCCCAACTTGATTTTTTTGTTTGGGTCGTTTGAATTTGCTTGGGATTTCGGGTTTGGGATTTAAAAAAGGTGACAGGAGGCGGGGAGCGGCCCCCTGTGGCCGCCCTGTAGAACGTAGAAGGTAGAAAACCGGCGCAAAGGAAAAACAAAAGTTCTGGATTTTTGTTTTTACTTTCGACTTTCGACTTTTAACTTTCGACTAAGAACCCCTACCTTCTACGAGTACTCCCGAGATCACTACCTTCCACGGGTTCTCGAATCCCCGTGCTTGCAGCCATGCGGGGCCGGACCTAATTTTCGGCGCTCTCCCGTGACGCGGCAGCGGCGGGAAACAGCCGGCTGACGGTTTGGTTAAGTTTGTCCGTGTTGACGGGTTTCTCCATGAAACCGTCTTTCTCACAATCCATGTCTCCATTCAGGTAGCTCATTTTGTTGTATACACTGGTGATCATCACAATCCGGGTATGCTTGAGCAGGGGGTCCTGCTTGACCCGGCGACAGATTTCCACGCCGTGTGTCCCGGGCAGCAGCATATCCGTGATCAACAGGTCGGGTTTCTTTTCCAGGGCCAGTTCCAGGCCCCGGGTTCCGTTCTCGGCGGTCTGCACCGTCCAGTCCAGTTTTTCGAAATGATTGCACAGCAGTTTAACCGTCACCGGATCGTCGTCGATGATCAGGACCGTGTGTGCTTTTTGCCGGCTTGACGGCGACGGATTGAGATCGACCTTGTTGTCGGGGTTTTGATGGGGATGGAACAACTCCGCGAATTGAACGATGAAACGTTCCAGGGCATCGCGCGCCTTCTCGAGGTCGCTTTCATGCCCCGCGACCTCAAGCTGGGCGGAAATTTCGCGCAGGGATTCCAGGCTCAGGTTGGCGGAAGCGCCCTTGAGGGTGTGGGCTTCGTGGCGGATCACCTCGAAATCCTTCATTTCAATGGCCTTGTGCAATGCATCCAGCCGCTGCGAAACATCGGTGTAGTAGATGTCAACGAGTTCATCCAGGAACCCCTTGTCTCCATCCATTCTTTCCAGTGCTTCACTGTATTGATTCCATGTGGCCTGCACTTGTTGCATATGTTCCTCCTTTTTGCGGGGATTCCTCCCCGGAAAATTCCATTTCCGCGCGGTCACGGCCGTTTGCCTTGGCGCGGTACAATGCCATGTCGCTACGGTGCAGAATTTTTTCCGCTGGTGTGGTCTCATCCGCTTCGACGACCGTGCCGCCCAGGCTGATGGTAATGTGATGCTCGTGTTCAAAGGCGGTCACCGGAGTGGCGGAGATCCGGCGGCGAATCCTTTCGGCGATTCTTGCGGTGTTCGCGTGATCGCAGTTCGGCAACAGCGCCAGGAACTCTTCACCGCCGTAGCGGCCGACCTTGTCATATGGTCGCATACACTCTTTCAGTCGGCGGGAAATTTCCACCAGTACCGCGTCTCCGGCCTGGTGGCCGTAACGGTCGTTGACGGTTTTGAAATGGTCGATATCCAGCAGGATAACGCCAAGGGGCCGCTTCTCCCTGCGGGTCTGCAGCCACTGTTCCTCCAGGATGCGGGAGATCTCGCCATGGTTCAGCAGACTTGTTAAACTGTCATGGATGGCCATGCGTTTCAATTTTTCCTGGGTGCGTATCAGTTTGTGTTGCAGGTCGATGATGCGTTTGCCGATTCGCAGGCGCGCCTCCAGTTCCCTGATTTTGTACGGCTTGGTGATGTAGTCATCCGCGCCCGCGTTCAGCCCCTCGACGATGTCTTCGGATTGGTTGCGGGCCGTGCATAGGATGATGTACTGGTATTCGGACGCGTTTTGACGCCGCATATGGCGGCACAGCTCGATTCCCGACACCCTGGGCATCATCCAGTCCAGGATGGCGATGTGGATGTTTTCCCCGCGGATGATATTCATGGCCGCGTCACCGTCGGTGGCGATGAATACATTGAATCCCTGGCTACGGGCGGATTTCTCCACCATAATGCGGGAAACGTTGTCGTCGTCGGCAATCAGTAAGTTGATCATGCAACCGATCCTTTGATCCCGGGCGCCGCTTTGAATTTGCGGATGACCCGGGCCAGCCCGTCGCTGTTCACTGGTTTGGATATGTAATCGTCCATGCCGTCACGCAGGTATTCCTCGCGGTTCCAGGACATGGCGTTTGCCGTCATGGCGATAATGGGCAGCCGCCGGCTTCGTGGTGTGGCGGCTTCCTTTCTGCGGATACTGCGCGTGGCTTCGCGCCCGTCCATTTGCGGCATCTGGATGTCCATCAATACCAGGTCGAAATTCTCGTTCTCGAGCGCCGCCAGGGCTTCCACGCCGTTGTTTGCCACGTGGACCCGGTGACCCATCTTTTCCAGCATTCTGCGCGCCACGAGCTGGTTCACCGCGTTGTCCTCCGCCACCAGAATGCGCCGGGATTCCCGGGTGCGTGCCTGGGGAAGCTCATGGGTATCGGCCCCGCCACGGTCAATGGTTACGGTCAACTCGCGCAGTGTGGTCAGCAGGTCGGACTGGCGCACCGGTTTCAGCAGGGAAGCTGAGATGCGCAGATCCGTGTGCGATTGCCGGTTCTCGTGTGCGTCAAAAGAAGACAGCATGACGACGGGTGATATCATGGCCGTGAAACGTTGGCGGATCTCCCGCACCAGGCTGAATCCGTCCATTCCCGGCATCTGCGCGTCCACCAGCAGGATGTCAAAGGGATTGTTTTCCCGCATCGATTTTTCCACGGCCGCCAGGGCCGCCTCACCGCCGCATACCGCCGTGGGCCGCATGCGCTGTTTGCGTAGCATATTGGCAAGAATATTCCGGTTGGTGGCGTTGTCGTCAACGATGAGCACGCTGAAATCCTGTAACGAATCGGCTGCCGGCGCGTTTCTCGCAGTATCGGGATTCCGGCGCACGGGAAGGTCGATGGCGAAAGTAAAACGGCTGCCGCCTTCGGGATTCGTCTCCACCTGGATGTCGCCGCCCATCAACTCGACCAGTTGCCTGGAGATGGTCAACCCCAGGCCTGTGCCGCCGAAATGGCGGGTAATGGAGTTGTCGGCCTGAATAAAGGATTGAAAGATCGCCTTGCGCTTGTCTTCGGGAATGCCGATTCCCGTGTCTCTGACACTGAACTGCAGGCGCGCCTGGTCCCCTTTGCGGGAAAGTTCTTTTACGCATACCAGGATCTCTCCTTCGCTGGTGAATTTTACGGCGTTGGAGAGCAGGTTGGATACTACCTGGCGCAGGCGCACCGGGTCACCTACCGCCGTGTCGAAAGAGAGCGCGGACATGTGGTACGCCAGTTCCAGGCCCTTGGACTGGGCCAGGGGGGCGTGAAGCGTCAATGTACTGTGCACCAGTTGCGGCAGGTCGAAGGGGATGGCTTCAAACCGGATCTTGCGGGCCTCGATTTTGGAGATGTCCAGGATATCGTTGAGGATCTGCATCAGCGAATCCGCGGATGTCTGGATCGATTCCAGGTATTGCCGTTGTTCGCGATCAAGTTCCGTGCCGAGGGCCAGTTCGGTCATGCCGATGACGCCGTTCATGGGTGTGCGGATTTCATGGCTCATGTTGGCCAGGAAGCTGCTCTTCATGCGGCTGGTTTCCTGGGCCTTTTTCTTGGCATCAACCAGATCCGTGACGTCCAGCAGGTTGAATATGATGCCCTCGTACTTTTTTTTGCGGTAGATGGGCTGCAGGCGCAGGATGGTTTCCATGCCCAGTATGCGGCGCTGGACTTGCCTGGGCTTGCAGTTATGCTTACCTTTGAAGTGTTGGATGACGGGTTTGATTCGCCTGGCTACGGCCTCGTCGTGAAAGTCCCAGATCGACTTGCCGATGATTTCGTTTCTTTTCTTTTTGACCAGTTTCAGCATGTAGCGGTTGATCTCCACGATGCGGTCCTGGTTGTCGGCGAATATCACTCCCTCTTCCATGCCGGCGATCATGGCGGCCAGCTTGGCGGTTTCCCGCTCTTTGCCATCCCGCCATTTCTTGCTCTTGACGATCAGGGCGATTTCGGCGGCGATCGATTTGATCACGTTCTTTTCTGCGGGCAGAAACGGCTTGCGGCTCAACGGCGGCACCCGTTCCCGCATGAACACGCTCAACCTCCCGGCCACATGGTTGTCGAGGCGGATGGGGGTGGAAATTTTCCACGGGGTTTGCTTGAAGCTTTCGCTTTGAAAAACATGGTCTTCGATTTCCAGGCGCACGCAGGTTTTTTGCGGGTGTTGAAAAGCGGACGGAATGATGTCGACGATGTTTTGCATGACGACGTGGCATGGGGTTTTCCCGCCGCACTTCATGCGCGCGATGCGGTTGAGGCAGTCGATTTCCCTGACGCGTTGCGACAATTCATGGGTGTATGCCAGCAGTTGATGTTCCGCCTGCTTGCGCACGGATATGTCGCGGTATATACCGAATACGGCCTTTGTCTTGCCGCCGGCGGCGATCGATGTGGAAACCAGCGAAACATCGATCAAAGACCCGTCTTTGCGTTTGCGCCGGGTTTCCGCAACCACCCGTTCCCCCCGAACGGTCCGTTCCGTCAGATCCGCGGCTGCTGTTTTTCGATTCGCGGGGCAGATGAAACGGTCCAGTTTGCGCCCCAGGATTTCCGCTTGCGTGTAACCGAACATGTTGACGAATTCCGGATTTACACGTATGGTCCGGCCCGAGGGGTCGATAATGGCGATGGCTTCGGGCGCGCCGGCGAAAAACTGTGAAAAGAGGGATTCGTCGCACGGCAGGCATGCCGCTTCCAAACGGGTTGTTGATTGTGTCATCTTGATATCCCCCGGCTCGGAGCCGTGCCCGCTTCGCCATCGTGAAAGCCGGTGTCGGGGCTGTCATGATTGAACTGCAACATGATCTTCAGGTTTTCTTTGTCTATGGCTTTTTCCATGGCCTCCCCGGCTTCCACTTCACCGGCGGCCACCAGTTCGCTGAGGGCGGTGTTCAACATTTTCATGCCCTGCTTTTTCCCTGTTTGCATCATAGTGGCGATCTGGAAGTTCTTGCCTTCCCGGATAAGGTTCGATACGCCCACGGTTCCGATCAGCACTTCGTAAGCGGCGATACGACCGCCGGTTTTGCGTTTCAACAGGGTCTGGGAGCAGACCCCGATCAGCGACTCGGCCAGCATGGTGCGGATCTGGGCCTGGTGATTGGCGGGGAACTGGTCGATGATGCGGTTGACCGTGGCGATGGCGGTCGAAGTGTGCAGGGTTCCCAGCACCAGGTGGCCGGTCGTGGCCATCTCCATGGCGATGGAGATGGTTTCCAGGTCTCTCATCTCTCCCACCAGGATCACGTCCGGATCTTCACGCAAGGCGGCTTTCAATGCCGATTTAAAGGAGAACGTATGGGTGTGGAGCTCGCGTTGATTGATAATCGACTTGTTGTTTTCGTATACGAACTCGACCGGGTCTTCAACCGTGACGATGTGTTTGCTGCTGGTGCGGTTGATGTGGTCGATCAGGGCCGCCAGGGTGGTTGATTTCCCGCTGCCCGTGGGGCCGGTTACCAGGATGAGGCCCTTGGGCACCCGGCACAGGTTCACCAGCGATTCCGGGATACCCAGTTCTTCGATGGTCATGATCCGGGAGGGGATCAACCGGGAGACCAGGCCCACGCCGCGGATGTCGCGAAAGGCGTTGCAGCGGAAACGGGCCAGGCCGGGCAGGGCATGGCCGAAGTCGGTATCGTGGGTGCGGTTGAACTCTTCCCGGTTGCTTTCCGGCATGATGCGAACCAGGGCGCGGGTCAGACCTTCCTCCGTCACCGGCGGGTATTGCTCCAGGTGAACGATGTCTCCGTCAATGCGCAGAACCGGTTTGCAGTTCGTGGAAAGGTGCAGGTCCGACGCCCCCCTGGCGTGCATCAGGCGGAACAGATCATCCAGTCCCGGAGATGCGCTTCGCTGCGCGCTTTCGTGAGCCGGTGCCCGATTGATTTTGGGAGGGGGAGAAGGGATCTCTCTTTTCTTTTGACCCGTATTGGTCAAACGGACTCCGTCGGCAGGTGCCGCGGTCCGGTCATTTCCGTTATTTCCCGGTTGGGGATTGAATCGCATTTGTTGATCCATCTTCTTTACTCCTTGTGATTTTGCTCTTGTTGATGTGAATGCGGGTACCGTTCAGCTGAAAACCGATGAAGCGTTGCGCGCCGTTCAGGTAATCCAGCAGGCGGGAATTGGGGTCTGGGAGGACTTCCGTCTGTTCAACTCCGATTTCCGCGCTGTTTTTCAGGCTCAAGCGGACTTGCTGTTTCACCGGTTGGGGCGGCGCCGGTTCCGTTTCATGTACCCAGATGATCTCGTCCAGGTTGACCAGTATCAGTGAGTCGGTATCGGGGAACCTGATCGGTATGAACGGCGGCGCATGGTTGAGGAACTCATGCAATGTTTCCGGCCCGCTTCCGAATCGGGAGTGGGGGCTGAGAAACAGCACGCACGCGCCTTTCAGGGCGGGTTGGCAGTCGACAAGTATGGTTACGACTTTCTCAAGTTTTTCCAGTTTAAAGTTTTGATTGGCCATTTTCTTTCATCAACTGTTTGATCTCTTCCTGGTTGTCCAGGAGCAGTTTCACCAACCGGGACTCGAATTGCCGCCCCGACAGGTCGCGAATCATCTCGATCACCGACGCGAAGGGAAGCGCGTCCCGGTACGGCCGTTTTGAAGTGCACGCGTCGAAAAAATCGGCCAGGGCCACGATACGTCCTTCCAGCGGGATCTCCATGCCTTTCAAGCCACAGGGGTAACCTTCGCCGTTCCACCACTCATGGTGGGAAAGGGCGATGTTGTGGGCCATGCGCAGAATCTCGGAGTGTGAGCCCGCCAGGATGCGGGCGCCGATCAGGGTGTGGGTCTTCATCACGGCGAACTCACTGTGGGACAATCTGCCCTTTTTCAAAAGAATGTGGTCGGGAATGCCGATCTTGCCGATATCATGCATGGCCGAGGCCAGGCCGATCTGTTCAACCACGGATCGGGACAGGTCCAGTTTTTCCGTGATCAGGGTGCTGAAACGGCCGATGCGCTTGATATGGCTTCCCGTGTCGCCGTCCTTGAATTCAGAGGCTAAAATCAGGCTTTCCAGGGTATCCATGTAGGATTGGTTGAGATCCCGGTGGGCCTTTTTCATGGCCTCGTACGTGCGGTTCAGGTCGCGGGCGAAAAGCATGGCCTGGGTGTGGGTCATGCGTTCGGGCGACTCGGCTTCAGTTCGATTTCCCGCGGGGAATTCAATGCGGCTGCGCCATCTCGCCATCTCGGCGTGAATCTCGCGGTCAAACGGAGATGTTGGGTTGTTCATGGATGGTTTCTCCCCTGTGCATTGAAATGGCCGGGAACATTGCGTTTGTATGAGGCCGCTTCAACATGCTCAGGACGGTTTCCAGCAATTCATTCGGGCTGAAAGGCTTGGTCAGGTAGGCGTCGGCTCCGGCGGCCAGGCCGTTCTCGATATCCCGTTTCTGCGTGTTGGCCGACAGGATGAGCACAATGCCCCGGAAATCCTTTCGCAGCTTGATTTCCCTGGTGAGGTCGAACCCGTCCATTTCATCCGACAGGTCGACCCCGGTAAGGATCAGGTCCGGTCTTTCCCGCAGGGCCGTCCGCATCGCCGCCTGTCCCCTGGAAAGAATGATCAGGTTTTCAATGCCGCCGCACTCCAGGGTAATGCGCAGCAAGTCGCGGATCTCCGTCTCTCTTTCCACGATCAGCACCTTTTTCTTTTTCACTGATGCCGTGAGATCGTTTTCATGTGTCATGCCCTAGCTGAAGCAACAGGGTTGCCAAATGTGCTGAAAAGAGAAAACAACCTGATATCGGCGATATAAGAAAATTATAATTGAAATGGGGGAAATTTGGGGTGCGATGAAAGGCCACCCGGAACGGACAGATGTTTACAATTAATTCGCGAAAACGGTCAGGACTCGAATACCTCTTCGACCTTGCGGATCAACTCCAGGGGGCTGAAGGGTTTAATGAAATAGGCGTCCGCGCCCGCCTTGAACCCCTCTTCCAGGTCCCGGTCCTGCCCCTTTGCCGTCAGCATCAGGATGGAGATGTGCCGCGTGCTTTTATCTGATTTGAGAATGCGCGTGGCTTCGATGCCGTTGATCTTTCCCGGCATCATGATGTCCATGATAATGAGATCCGGCTTTTCCCGCTGTGCGATCTCGATGGCCTCATCTCCCTTTGAGGCTTTGATGATGCGGACATCGTCGGCGCTCAGGGTGACATCCACCAGCTCGCAGACTTCCATTTGATCGTCGACAATTAAAATGGTTTTCATGGTTGATTTTCTCCCTGGACGGGGTCCCGGTCTATCTTGTTTGTGTCAATGGGAATGGCGAAAACCACTTTGGTCCCCACCCCCGGCCGGCTGTCAATATCGATCCATCCCCCATGTTTATCGAGAATGAGTTTAACGATGCTCATGCCCAGCCCGGTGCCCGGAGGGGCTGTATCGCTGCTGTTGGCGCGGTAGAATTTTCGGAAAATGTTGCGCACCTGGTCTCTGGTCATGCCGATGCCGCGGTCCTTTATGGTTACCCGGAATTCATCGTTTTTTATCTCGGTGTTGACGTGGACCTCGCCCCCATCAGGTGAATACTTGACGGCGTTGCTGAGCAGGTTCTGCATGATCTGGTCGATTTTTTCCTTATCCGCGCATACGGGTTGGTCGGGCGCCTGCAAATCAGTGGTGAAGCGGTGATCCCTGTAGGAAAGGCGATATAGTTCGATGCGCCCGGCGATGATGTCGTTCAGCCGGCATGGTCCTTTCCTGATTTCGAATCCGACTCCGGATTCGATGCGTGAAATATCGAGCAGGTCACTGATGATCCCGGCCAGATTCACCGCCTGGCGGTTGATGTAACTGAGGAATTTATCCTTATCCGCTTTTTTCAGGTTCTTGCGGGTCAACAGGATTTCGGAAAATCCCTGGATGGATGTCAGGGGCGTGCGCAACTCATGGGCGGTTGTCGAGAGGAATTCCGTTCGCAGGCGGTCGATCTCCCGTGTCCGGGTGACATCGCGCAGGGTGGTTAAAATGCCGATGGGTTTCCCTTTTTTTACCGAGATGGGCTTGGCCGCGGCTTCCAGCACATGAGCTTCGCTTGTTTTGCCCACTATCTCGACATCCGCCTGGACCGATATGGATTCATCGAAAGCAAGTTGGATCAAATCGATCAGGGGCCGGTGATGGGTTACATCGTTGATCTTGCGGTTAATGCATTCCGTGAAGCGCAGGTCGAGGTATTCCTCGGCCGGCGTGTTCATCAGGATAATGTGTTTGTTGACATCCGTTACGATTAAGCCGTCTGAGACGGATTTGAGTATGGTATCGATGCGGTCGCGGTTGGCTTCCGAGTCCAGCAACGCCTTTTTCAACTCCCGGGTTCTGGTTTTTACAAGTTGCTCCAGGGATTCGCGGTGATTTTCCAGTTCAGTCTGAAGTTGCCGGTGCGCGGTGATGTCGCGGGCGATTGCCAGGATCTGCGTTTTGCTGCCGATCCGCACCGGATAGGTGCTGATTTCGGCCACAATCGACGACCCGTCGGGCCGCGTCAAGGTGAATTCTTCCATCTCGGTGGGCAAGCCCTTGTTGCTGCGGGTCAGCAGTTTCCGCCATTGCCTGCGCTCTTCCTCCCCGAGTCGAAACCTGGAAGCCAGGCTCTTGCCGATCAATTCGGCTTGCCGGCGCTGGAGCATTTTCCCGGCCTGGCGGTTGGCCTCGACAATCCTGCCCCGCAAGTCGGTAATGAAAAAGCTGTCGGGCGCGAATTCAAACAGGATCCGGAACCGTTTCTGGATGGCGTCCAGTTTAGCGAGCATTTCCCGTTCTTTTGAGATATCCACGACAATGCCGCGGAATCCGGCGACAACCTCGTCCGCCGGAATGGGACTCATTCTGACGAGCATGGGAAACCTCTTGCCGCTTTTGGTAAGTCCCGCGTAATTGATCATGCCGAACACTTCACCCCGTAAACGCTTCGCAAAAGTGTCCCGGGCCCGGTCGCGCTCTTCCGGGGCGATCATATCGAATATGCTGAGCTCGGTTACCAGGTCTTCCAGGGGATACTTGAACACGCTGGAAGCCTGTTGATTGGCGTAGTGGATATTTCCCTGCCGATCCGTTTCAAAGATCACGACCGGCAACATGTCGGCGAGTTCGCGGAATCGTTTTTCGTTTTCCCGCAGGGCGGCTTCCGCCTGCTTGCGCTCGCTGATGTCCCGGGCGGATCCCAGGATCATCGCCAGCTCGTCGCCCACGAACAGGGGCTTGGCCACGACTTCCAGGGGAACCAGGCTGCCATCCTTGTGGAACATGGTGGTTTCAATGGAAATGTGGGGGAATTGTTGCGGGTTCTCCAGCATGCGCCGGGCGACTTCACCTATCCTGGTGACCTCCTGTTCAGGCGCGTGATCGGAAAACCGTGTCCCGATAAACTCTTCGGGCGTGAAACCCAGGATCCGGGGCAGGGAAGGGCTGACATAGGTGTAACGGTGTTCCATGTCCATCTGCCACAGGCAGTCAATGGAGTTTTCGGCGATCAGGCGGAATTTTTCTTCATTCCGGCGCAGTTGTTCCTGCGCCTGCGCCTTATCCCGCCGCGCCTGTTCCTTGGCCAGGACATCGCGAACGGCAAAGGGCAGGCGCTTGATTTTCTCTTTCAACACGTAGTCGTCGGCGCCCGCTTTCAGGCAGTCCACGGCGGTCTCTTCGTTTATGGACCCGGTGAGGATAATGAACGGGATCCGTTCCGGCCGGGAGCGGGTGATCTCCAGGGCCCTCATGCCGTCGAACGCAGGCATGGCATAGTCGGAGATGACGAGGTGGGGCTTGAAATCATCCAGGGCCCGGCGGAACTCTTCTTCGCCGTCGACAATCATATCGTGAAATTCGATGCTCTCGCGCGAGAGTTCGCGTCTTGCCATCTCGGCGTCGTTGGGGTTGTCTTCCGCCAGCAGGATGCGGATCGGCTGCACGGCTTGCTTTTCTCTTTTCGGTAGTGTCATGGATGCTGGTTCAGCAACAGCCAGTACATGCCGATCTCCTGGATGGATTTCGTGAATTTATCGAATTCCACCGGCTTGACGATGTAGCTGTTGGCTCCGTATTGATAGCTTTCCATAATATCACGTTCTTCTTTGGATGAGGTCAACATGATCACGGGGATCGTCTGTGTTTTCGGATCATTTTTAATTATGCGCAGCACTTCCTTACCGTCCAACCTGGGGAGCCGGATATCCAGCAGGATGACTTTGGGGCGGCAGCTGGTTTCAAGGTTGCTGAATTTTCCCCGCTTGAAGAGGTAATCCAGGGCCTCTTCGCCATTGGAAACGGCCAGGATGTTGTTGGTGATGCGGTTCCTTTTTAAGGCCCGTATGCTCATCTCCACGTCTTCCGGGTTGTCTTCAACGAGTAGGATCTCGACTTCGTCATATGTGTTCATCGGCTGTCTCCTTTGTATTGATATCCGCGGGCAGGGTAAAGAAAAATGTCGCTCCCTTGCCGGGTTCGCCTTCGGCCCATACCCGGCCCCCGTGACGGTGCACAATGCGCTGCACGATGGCCAGTCCCACACCGGTGCCCTTAAAATCCCGTTCGGGATGCAACCGCTGGAAAACGCCGAACAACTTTTCCTTGTAACGACCATCAAAGCCCACCCCGGTATCGCGGATAAAATAGACCGCATTATTACCTTCCTCCCGGCCGCCGATGCGGATTTTTTTTACCTGTGACCCGGAAGTGTATTTCAAGGCGTTTCCGATCAGGTTCACCCAGATTTGCTTTACCAGTTCAATATCACAACTTGCCCGGGGCAACGCGTCAATGGTGACGGCGAATTCCCGCGTGTCTTTTTCGTCGAAGGTTTGCTCCAGTATGGATTCTACCAGGGCTTTCATGTTTACGGAAGTCGTTTTTATTGATTGCCGGGAAGTGCGTGACAGATTCAACAACTCGGAAATGAGTGTGTCCATCTTGACGGTGTTCTGGCGGATGGTTTCGATAAAGCGCTTGCCCTCATCGTCCAATTTTTCAGCGTAATCTTCCTGGAGAAAGCGGGAAAAGCCTTCAATGGCGCGCAGCGGGGCGCGCAGGTCATGGGAAACGGAATAGGAAAAGGCTTCCATCTCGCGGTATGATTCCTCCAGTCTGCCGCGTTCGTCTTTCAATTCGTTGGTGATGGCGTTCAGGTCTTCCACCATGTAGAGCATGGCCCGCTGGCTTTTGTCAAGTTTTCCGACTTTTTCGCTCAGTTCCCGCGTCCGCTCCGCGACCTTGATTTCCAGCTCGTCCTTCAGTTTGCGCAGTTCTCTCTCCGACCTTTTGCGCTCGGTGATATCACTGGTAACCCCCAGCAGGCCGATGGGCCGGCCCGTTTCATCCCTTATGAACGAAACGTGCATGGAAACGGCGATGATGCCGCCGTCAACGGTGTAATGCTCGCCTTCAATGATTAATGTTCTGCCTTTGGCGATCCCGGGGTTTTTCTCTTTTTTCAGTTCTTCCTGCAACAGGGACTGCATTTTCTGCAGGGTTTGTGGAGGGTGCCTCTCTTTAGCGTTTTTGTGGATGTAATCCGCGGCCGGAATCCCCACCAGGTTCTGGACGGAGGGGCTGATATAGGTCGTATTCAGGTTCAGGTCCGTGGCAAACACCACGTCGGTTACGTTATCGGCAATCCGGCGCAGGTCGGCTTCGGATTTTTTTCGTTCCGCGATTTCCCGGTGCAACTCCCGGGTTCGGCGTTTCACTTCCTTTCTGAGGATGAACAGGGTTCCAAGCGCAATCATTAAGAGCAGCGGTACGAGGAAATACAGAACTATGCGTAAGACTTCCCAAAAAGATCTTTTTCTTTCCTCATCGGGACCCAACCATTGATCACGGATGCGCTGGTACGTGTCGTTTGCGATCACGATGGAAAGCCCTTCGTTCAAGCGCTGGAGCAATGGCCTGTCGCCCTTGCGCACGGCAAAGCAGAAATCCTGTCGGAATTGGGGAAGCTGGAAATCCAGCGGATGGATCGAAGAGATTCCCAGTTTACGCAGCAGGTGAAGTCCCATGACGCGCTGGGTTACCACGGCATCGGCATTTCCTTTTTCCAGTTCCCGGAACGCCTCTTCAAAGGTATGGGTGGTTGAGATTTCGGCCGCAATCTTTTCTCGACGCAGGAATTCTTCGGCGTTGTCGCCCTTCATCACCGCGACGTGTTTACCCTCCAGGTCGGCTGGTGAATGGATGCTCCGGGTTTCTTTACGCACGAACACGGCGCCGTGGAGAGACAGGTAGGGCATGGAGAAATCAAAAAGCGCTTCCCTTTCCGGGGTTCGTCCCACCAGCGGCAGGGCGTCGATTCTCCCCGTGGCCAGGTCGGCTTTGATCCGGTTCCATACGCCGATGCGGATGTGGACGGCTAAGCCCACCGCCTCGGCCGCGGCCTGGAAAAGCTCGACGGAAAAACCCGTGGCTTCGCCGTTCTCGTCCACCATGCAGAAGGGGGGATAATCGGGTTCCGAGGCGATGTTCACGGAGGCGCGCAAGTGGGGTTGATTCGACATGTTTTCTTCGGCCTGGGCGTGCAGGCCGGCGCAAAGGATCAACAGGAGCGGGATAAGCGAAAGCTTGCGTGAAATCGGGGTCATGTTTTCTTTTTCTTCAGCCCTTTGATTTCATCCCGGAGCTCTTTCATGCGCAACTCCCGTTCAATGGTGACATCGTGAAAATGCTCCAGTTCCAATACCCGTTCCTGTAGTTCGTGGGTTTTTTTGGCTACTTCCGACTCCAGTTGATCCTTCATTCGCCTCAGATCCTGTTCAACCTGGAAATGATCGGTGACGTCGCTGACATAAGCCAGATGCCTGTCCGGGGATATTTTGACCGCGTTCACGGACCAATACCCGTGCTCGCCGTTTTTTTTCACAAAAGGAAAAATCGCCGAGGCTTTTCCCTCGGTCGATACCTGGCTGAAATGGCTGCCCGCCGCCTTTCGGGATTTGACGGGGATTAAATCCCGAAGGTTCTTGTGCAGCAATTCCTCCCGGGAATACCCGGTTAAGGATTCAGCCGCGGGGTTGACATCAAGGTAATTTCCGTTCTCATCGACCACGAAAACCGCGTACGGGGAGTATTCAATATAACTCCTGAATTTGCTTTCCTCTTCGCGAAGCCGGCGGTGGATTGTCTTTAGTTTTATGGATTTTGACAAGGAATTTTTGATCAAGACCAGAATGAACCCCAGGATGGGAAGCAGGATTACCAGGGCAACCCATGTCGGCAACTTGAATCGGTCCGTCGATACCGGCTGGGCGCACTTTTCCATGTAATCGGCCAGCTTGCGGTAGTAAAATGAGCGCGGGGTTTTGATCCACTCATCCAGGCATTTGTCTATGGCGGCAAGGAGCTCGTGGTTTTCGCCTTTTTTTGACGCGAAATACAAAGATACCGGGTTGATCAATACTGGAGTGGGCTTCAGGCCGTAACGGGCGTAGTTCCGGGCGCCGAAAAACACGTTCACGATCACGGCATCCGCGATTTCCTTCTGGACGAATACGAAAGCTTCCCCAAAAGAGTTTGCCGAAACCATGGTAAAGTCATATCCGAATCCACTCATCAACTGTTGGAACTTCTCTTCCTGAACGGAGCCCTTCATTAAAACGACGTGTTTGTTTTGAAGATCAGCAAATCGCTCCAGGGGCGCTCCGGGGCGGGCGTACACCTGGGACCAACTGTTGAAAACCGGGATGTTGTTGAATTCCAGTGTTTTGCTTCGTTGCGGGGAAAAGGCGACATCGGGCATTAAATCGATTCGTTTTGTCTGCAATCCCTCGATACATTGCTCCCAGTAACAGGGAACGTAATCCAGCTTCCAACCCTCTTTGCGGGCGATCACGTTTAACAGGTCGACAAAGATTCCCGCCGGCTTTCCCTGTTCGTCCAGGTAGATCTTGGGTTCGTTCTGGTAAATTCCGACCCGGACGACGGTGTCTTTGCCAATGACGGCCGCGTTCATTACCAAGTAGAATCCCAACAGCGACAGGATCAGTCGGGTGCGATGCGATCGCCGACAAATGGATGGCGGTTCGCCTCCCCAAAGAGACGTTGCTTTTTGCTTATCCATGAATCAAAGGGATGCCTGAAGTGAACCCGACCCCGATTGGACCGCAAATCACGAGCTTCATATATTAAAAGTAACGCGAATACAAGTAAAAAGCAATTACGGCAAGACTCAAGCATGAAGGCATATGGTCGCAATGGTCTCGATTCCGCAGCAGAAAAGCCCCCCCTGTTGCGCATGATGGTTTGCCGTCAACTTCTGTCGCATCCTTTCTGAATCGGTTTGGTTCGGAGGTAAGTGGAAAAAGTCTTTCCTGGATGGGATTTCGGGAATTATCCGGTTTTGGAACGCCACGTGCTGGCCAGATGTATTCGCAAGACGGATTGCGGCGGATTGTGCGTCCGCGAGGAGGAAGCCATGGTGTTATCCAATTGGCAGAAGCAGAAAATCAACCTGATGGCGGATTATCAGGAAAGTCTTTCCGAGTTGTATACGTATTACAGCGTGAAATTTCCCGCTCATCAGGACTTCTGGCTGGATCTGGCCCTGCCCAAACTGCGGTACGCCGACTGGTTGCGGTTGTGCCTGAGCAAAATCGAGGCCGGAGCGTACCGCTACAATATGATGCGCTTTGCCGTGGAAACCGTCAGATCCGGGTTGGGTTACCTGAAAGCCCAGACCCGTAACATCTGGCACGCTGATATTTCACATGCCGACGCGCTGGCCATGGCCCTTTCCATTGAAACGGGCTTGATATCCTCCCGGTTTTACGAAATCGTCAATCCCCTGGAAAATGAAGCCGGTGATATTGTCGGCGGTTTCAAGATGGAGATGCGGAATCATATCCGCATGATTCAAGGTTTGATATACGCGTCCCGGAATACTAATTATCAGGTGGTTTGAGCTTTTTGTCGCGCTGGATGCGCTTGTTCAGCGCCTGTCGGGATATCCCCAGCAGGGAAGCGGCGACTCCCTGGTTGCCTCCGGCCTGGTCAAGCGCCCGCGCGATCAGGTGTGTTTCCGCCTGCTTCAGGGTGGGGAATCCATTCGGGGAATCCATTCGATCCCCCATGTCTTCATCGGAAACCTCGGTTTTTCCCAACCCGCCTTCCTTTTCGATAAGCGCCCTGAAGCTGGACATGGAGAGAACCCCTGATTCGTAGCGGGACATGGCGTCGTAAACCAGGGCCTGGAGTTCCCGGACATTGCCGGGGAAAGCGTGGGCTTTGAGCAGGGTGACAAGCTCCGGTGGATGGGAGGGGATTTTCTTTTTCAAATCCCGTGCCGCTTCCCGAATAAAATGGGAAAACAGGAGGGGGATGTCTTCTTTGCGCTCCCGCAACGGCGGGACATGAATCTGGTGGGCAAGAAAGCGGTAATAGAGGTCCTTGCGAAACTTTTCGTTATCCACGAGTGTGCGGATATCCCGGTTGGTGGCGGCCACGATGCGGCAATCCGTCCGGTGGGGAATGTCGGATCCCAACGGGTAGTATTCTTTTTCCTGGATCAGGCGCAACAACTTGACTTGAGAGGGTATGCCCAGGTCCCCGATCTCATCCAGGAAAAGGGTTCCGCCTTCGGCCCGGTTGATCAAGCCTTCCCGTGACGAGGCCGCCCCCGTGAACGCACCGCGGGTGTGGCCGAACAGGGTGTCTGTAAACAGGGTGTCGTCCAGTCCGGAAACGTTTACCACGACCAGTTCATTGGTGTTGGAACCGCACAGGTGAATGGCGCGTGCGATCAGTTCCTTTCCCACGCCGGTTTCTCCCAGGACGAGGACCGGAAAAGGGGAGTCGGCAATGGCTTCGATATATTTGAACAGGGAATGCATTTCCGGGCTGACGGTGATGAAGTTCGAAAAAGCGGACGGGTGTGTCAGTTTCCGTGAGAGGAGTGACTGCTTCAGGGCGGATACTTCGTTTTCCAGGTGACGGACTTCGAGCTGCTGCTGAATACTGGAAATCAGGCGGCCTTTTTCGACCGGTTTCACCAGGTAATCTTTGGCGCCCGTCAGCAGGCACTCCACGGCCGTGTCCACTTCGTTGGCGGCGGTGGCCATGATAACGGGAACTGACGGCAGCTCCTCGCGGATACGTTCCAGCAATTCCCGGCCGGATATATGGGGCATATCGATATCCAGTACAACCACGGTCACGTCATTTTCATGGAGAAAGGGGAGTACCCTGCGCGGGTCGCTGAGGGTGGCGACGTGTTTGATGCCGGCGCTTTTCAGCAGGAAGCTGTAACTGATCAGGATAGGGTCTTCATCATCCACCAGGAGTACCAACGGTTGCTTCGTTGCGGATGGATCCATGTTCATGCCTCGACTTTATCGGCCGGCAGGCGAATGGTCACTTCCGTGCCCATGCCCGGCCTGCTGGAAATTTCCAGGTTGCCGCCGGTTTTTTCCACTATGGCATAGGCGATATACATGCCCAGCCCCGTTCCGTCGCTTTCCTCACGCGTGGTGAAGAACGGCTCCATGATGCGATCCAGAACGGCCTTTTCCATGCCTTTTCCCTCATCCCTGATGGTTACCAGGATCTCGTTGCTTTTTTTTGCGAACGTGGAAGACACTGAAACTTCGCAGGCCTTATCCGGCAGGGCTTGAAGCGCGTTCAGAATGATATTGACAAAGACCTGCTCAATCTCATGGATGTTGCCCCTGGCCGGAGGCACTTGTTTGGACAATTTGAAATGAAAATGATTGGTGCATTTGCGGATTTTCTTGTCCAGTATGGCTACGGCATACTGAAGGGCCTGGTTGATGTCGGTCCGGCCCCTGGTGTCGGGCGGCCGGCGGCTGAAATCCTTGAGCTTGCCTGTGATCGTATTGATCTGTCGAGCTCCCTGGATGTTGTTCTGCAGCATTTTGGGGATCATCTCCCTGATATCGGCGAATGGAATGCCCGCCAACACAAGTTTTTCCGGATTATCGACCGTTTCACGCAAAACTTTTTCCACGTCCTGCCACAATTCCTGGAGGATCTGGGAATTGCCCAGGATGTAACTGATGGGGGTGTTGATTTCATGGGCGATGCCTGCCGCCAGGGTGCCCAGAGAGGTCATTTTGTTGAAATGGATCATTTTCTGCTGGACAAGCCTGGCCTGTTCTTCGACTTCAACCTGACGTCTCAGTTTCGCGTTGGCTTGTTTCAGCTCGCGGATGGTCTGGTTGAGGTCCTCGGCATATCGCTTCAACTGTTCACCGTTGCCTGGCTCTGTCATGACCTTATCCCTCTCTTAACCGGCCTTCTCAGGATACAAGCTGAACCGGGATTGGTTGCGATTACGCATGTTCCTTATGGAGAAATACTATGCGGAGGCAATGCGAAAGTCAACTTAATGCGGGGCGAATGGCGAGCGAGAACTTGAAGAAGGTGGGGGCTCTTAGTCGAAAGTTGAAAGCCTAAAGTCGAAAGAAAAAACAAGGTTCCCTGTTTCATTCCAACTAATTCCACTTCTTTTCAACCCTTCAACTTTTGGATCTATTGCGTTTTGTTTGGGTAAATACATATTGGAAATCAGTAAGCAGTTGTGAGTATGAGTACCCGCAGGGCATAAAGCATAAGCGAACGCAAACGCAGGTTCCGGGGACCCATGGTCTGAGACAGGATGGTCGGCTGAGGGGTATTCCCCGAAGACGAAAGATGGCCTCGGAAACATCCCGAACATCCACCATGGCCAGCTTAAGACGTCGAGGACCGCAATGGGTCTGGACCGAAGTGGTGAGCGGTGATTTATGCCCTCTGGGTACTTGTGCCCTCTGGGTACTTGTGCCCTCTGGGTATTTATGCCCGAAAGGGTACTTCAACTCTCCAACTTTCCAACCCTCCAACTTTTCAACTCCAAACCGACATGAAGAGTTCATACGGATTGACCATGAGGTCATGGCGGGGTGTCACGCGCACAGCCGCTTCGTAATCACCCGGCAGCGGCGGCTCCAGTTCAGCCGTGAAGCGCACGGTTTTTGCGGGTTTTCTGGTTTGGGGAATGAGTGTCAGCGATGAAAAGTCAGCGGTTTTTCCTGCTTCAAGGGGGCGGATCATCAGGCTGACCCGCAGCTCGGCTGGAGACAGGCCGGCTGTGTCCACGGTAACGGCCACGGGTACTTTTTTGCCGTGGGGCAGGGGGCACGATACATCGAAATCGGTATCGACGATGCGGACCGCGGCGAAATCGGAGCCGAGGCGTTGACGCCATTGGGTAAAGCTTTTCAGAGGCGTGTAGTCCGAAGCTGAAAGGGCGTGGCTGTCCGCAACTGCGTCGCGGTACATGGAGGCGTAGTCGTCCACCATGCGGTGGGTGTTGAAGCGGGCCGGGATGGATGCCAGGGAGGCGCGCATCATCTGTACCCAGCCGGCGGGAATGCCCTTTTCATCGCGGGTGTAAAAGCGCGGCACCACGTCGGATTCCAGGATCTCCAGCAATTCACGGCCTTCGCGGGCGTTCTGAACCCCCGGGTCCGGCTGCATGCGCCGGGCACCCAGGGCCCAGCCGTTTTCACCGTTAAAGGCTTCGTCCCACCAGCCGTCCAGCACGCTGAGGTTGAGGCCGCCGCAGGCGGCCACTTTCATGCCCGAGGTGCCGCAGGCTTCCAGGGGCCGGAGCGGGGTGTTGAGCCAGACGTCCACTCCGCCCACCAGCTGCCGCGCCACTTCCATGTCGTAGTCCTCCACGAACACCACCCGGTCCTGGAGGTGGTGATCGCGCAGGAAACGCACGATCTGCTGGATGATCTGCTTGCCGTCGCCGTCCAGGGGGTGGGCCTTGCCCGCGAACAGGATCTGGATCGGCGTGGTTTCATGGCGCAACAGGCGCAGGATGCGGCCGGGATCCTGGAGGATGAGGTTGCCGCGCTTGTAGGTGGCAAACCGCCGCGCCAGGCCGATGGTGAGCCGGTGGGGGTCCAGGATATTGCGCGCGGCGGCGACCCGGTGTTCGGAAGCGCCGTGCCGGCTAAGGGAGAGGGCCACGCGGCGGCGCAATTGCGCGACCATGCGCTCCCGGGCGGTTTCCCGGGCCCGCCACAATTCGGCGGCGGGGATTTTGTCCACGCCCTGTTGCCACATCTCTTTTTCAGACTGGCGCCGGTCCCAATCCCTTCCCAGGTGGGTGCACAGCAGGGAATCGATTTCCTCCGAGATCCAGGTGCGCAGGTGCACACCGTTGGTGACTCCCGCAATCGGGACTTCGTTTTCCGGCACACCCGGCCACAGGGTATGCCACATGCGCCGGGAGACCCGTCCGTGCAGGAGGCTGACGGCATTCACGCGGGCGCAGTGGCGGATGGCCGCCACGGTCATGGAAAAGCCCTCGCGCCCGTCGTCGGGGCGCATGCGTCCGAGGTCCAGGAATTCCTGGGGCTGCAGGCCGAGTTCAGCGGCGAACCCGCCCATGTAGCGTATGATCAGGCCGGAATCGAACACGTCGTTGCCGGCCGGTACCGGTGTATGGGTGGTGAAAATACTGCTGTGGACCACCAGTTGCTGCGCCTCATGGCGGGACAGTTTTTCTTTCTCCATGAGCCGGCGCATGCGTTCAAAAGGCGCGAAAGCGGAATGGCCCTCGTTGAGGTGAAACACGGCGATATTGATCCCCAGGCGGTCGAGCAGGCGCGTGCCGGCGATCCCCAGCAGCATCTCCTGCTGCAAACGGTACTCACGGTCTCCGCCATAGAGGCGGTCCGTGAGGCGCCGGTCCGTTTCGGAATTTTCCGTCCGCCGTGTGTCCAGCAGGTAGAGGGGAACCCTTCCCACGTCCAGGCGCCAGGCCTGCACGTAAACGTCGCGATCAGGCCAGCGCATTTTGATCACCAGGCGCTCTTCGGGGTTTTCCGGCTCCATCACCGCCTGGATGGGCCAGCGGGACAGGTCGGCTTCCGGGTAATGCTCTTCCTGCTGGCCGGCTTCGTTGAGCGATTGGCGGAAATAGCCCTGGTGGTAAAGCAGGCCCACGCCCAGCAGCGGCAGGTTGCGGTCGGAAGCGGACTTGACGTGGTCGCCCGACAAAATGCCCAGGCCGCCGGCATACAGGGGCAGGCTGACCGCCAGGCCGTATTCCATGGAGAAATAGGCCACTTCAGGTTGGGGCGCTTCCGCCAGGTGGGCGTCCAGCTCGTCGGCCGCGGCCGTCACCGCGGCCACGTACTCCGCATCGGCGGCGGCGGCACGCAGGCGATCCGGTTCCAGGCGGTCCAAAAAAGCGGGGGCGTTGCCGCGATTGCGTTGCCAGGACCCGGGGTCCAGGCGTTGAAACAGGGCGGATACTTCCGGTTTCCAGTGCAGGCGCAGGTTGGCGGACAGGCGGCGCAACCCGGCCAGTTCGGGCGGTAATTCCGCGCGCACGCTAAAAGATTGCAATGACATCATAGAAAACCTCGCTGGTCCCCGGCGGATGAACCGGAGCGGGAGTAACAATCCGCATTATACGACAACCACGGATAGGCGGCAAGGAAGAACAAAGGTGTCAGGAGGCGGGAGGCAGGTGGCAGGAAACAGGTGGCAGGTGTAGGGGCGACCGGCGGGTCGCCCATGAACCGGAAATTCAATAAAACCACGGAACACACGGAAATGGGAAATCAGGCCAATGGCGAGGGGCAAAAGGCATGGTGTACGAGCGAAAAATTTTTCGCCCCTACTTTTCGAACTTCCTGCCTCTACAACTCTCCAACTTTTCAACTTTCCAACTTTATTTACTTCTTCCCTTTTCAACTTTTCAACTCTTCAACTTTTCAACTTTATTAAAGCCAGATAGAACAGGTCGTTCTGTAGTTCTTCCGTGGGCAGGAGGGTGATGCCCGTGCCTTCGGAAAACAGCTTGAATCCCAACGCCCGCGCCCAGGGCGCCAGGTCGATGGTCTCGATCTCGTGCCGGGAGCGAATGTGTTCCATGACCCCTTCGCCTTCGGCGCGGCAGAACGAACACACTGCGTAGAGAATCCGCGCCCCGGGGAAACGATCCAGGGCGGCCTCGAGCAGTTCCCTCTGAATCTCCGCCTGGGCGGTGATGCGTTCCCGCCCCACCCGCAGTTTCAAGTCGGGGTTTTTGCGAGCCGTTCCCACCGAGGTGCAGGGCGCGTCCAGCAACACCAGGTCGAACGCGTCCTTGAACGGCGGCCGGCGCATATCGGAGCAGGTGCGGTACCAGGGTCGCCGGTCGGCCGCGAGAGTTTTCGAAAGCCGCGTCAGGCGTCGGTACCGCAGGTCGTTGGATACCAGCACAAGCTCCGGGCGCAGGCTTTTTACAGACAGGCTCTTGGTACCCGGGGCGGCGCAGGCGTCCAATACGGAATGGCGGGCATGTCGGGCCGCGGCCAGGCTGACCAGGCGCGAGGCGGTATTCTGGAAAAAGGCGTGACCCGGGTTCACCAGCGCGCGCAGCACGGGCCCCGCGGTGTCCACCTGGAAGAGCGACAATCCGGGCACGCGGCGATGCGGCAGTGCCAGCGCCTCCAGGCGCGTGCCCAGTTCGCGCGGGGATTGCTCCGCGGCCGCGGCCAGGTGGAAAACCGGCTCGCGGTTGAGCCAGCTCAAGATTGTCTGCTCTGGTACGGGGAAGCGCCGGATTTCCGTCACCAGGTCCGAATGAATGGAATAACGGATCGCCGGGTCGGTAATTGATTCCACCAGGCCGGCGGCGGCCGCGGCGCCCTCACGCGCCGCGCGGCGCAGCAGGGCGTTGACAAACCCGCGCGCCCGCGCCGGGGCCAGGGTTACGGTTTCGTTGACCGCGGCGTGGTCCGGAATCGAATCCGCCGCCAGCAGGCGGTGCAGGCCCAGTCGTAACAGCACGCGTGTTTCCGGATCGATGCGGGCGGCGGGCAAATTGGACCAGTGGTCCAGCAGGAAATCCAGCCGCCGGCTGTGGCGGATGGTGTCCGCGATCATGCGGTAGGGGGCCGCGCCGGCCGCGCCGCCGTGGGGCTCCAGTTCCGTGCGCAGCAGGCGGCGCAGGTTGGTTTGGGAATCGGATTCAAAACGCAATAGAATCCGGTAGGCCAGGGCGACGGCATTCACGGCAGTCGTTTTGGCAACGCATTGCCGAGGGCAAAGCAATACGGCGTCATGGGACGCTTGCAGGGCGGCTGGATGCGGGTGACTTCCAGGACCGACCCCGAACCGCAAACCACCTGCATGCGTTCCCGGTCGGTTTCCAGCACGGTTCCCGGCGGGTGAGGGCTTTCGGAAAGGTCCATGGGGCGGCAGGTGATCACTTTAACGGGCCGGCCGTCCAGCTCGAAAAACACTCCGGGCCAGGGCTGGAAAGCCCGCCAGCGGTTAAATATCTCCCGCGCGCGCGCGTCCCAGTTGATGCGTCCCTCCTCTTTGCGCAGTTGCGGCGCGAAGGTGGCGTGGTCATGTTCCTGGGGACGGAGAGAGTCCGTTCCCTCCAGGATTCGTGGCATGGTTTCCGCCAGCAGGTCGGATCCGGCCGGGGCCAGGCGGCCGAACAGTTCGGGAGCGGTTTCGCCGGGGTCCACATCCAGGGCGCGGGACGCCCAGATGGGGCCGGCGTCCATGCGCGGCCGGATCTCGAACAACGTGACACCGGTGCGGGATTCTCCCGCTTCCAGGCAACGCTGCACCGGCGCGGCACCCCGCCAGCGCGGCAGCAATGAGAAGTGGGCGTTTATCGTGTTGCGGCGGGGAATCGTCGCCACCCGCCGGGGAATATAGCGGCCATAGGCCACCACCACTCCCAGGTCGGGGTCGGCTTCGTGGATCTGGTCTTCCGTTTCCGGGCAACGCAGCACCTCGGGCTGGATGCAGGTGATATCGTGTTCGCGGGCGAATGCCTTGACCGGGGGCTCCAGGTTGCGGCGGTTGCGCCCGCCCCGGGCGTCGGGCTGGGTAATGATCAGGCGCAGGCGGGTGTGGCGCAGCAGGCATTCCAGGAAAGGAAGGCCCACTTCCGCGGTACCGAAAAATACGGAGTTACCATGCGCCATTCTGTTGCAGGCGGCGGATCTCGCGCCGGGCCAATCTCCGTTTCAGCGGTGACACGCGGTCCAGGATCACGTGGCCGTCCAGGTGGTCGATTTCGTGCTGCATCACCCGCGCTTCAAAGTCGCGGTATTCGCGCTCGAACTCCCGGCCATCCAGGTCCACGGCGTGAAGCAGCAGGCGGGTGTGGCGCTCGACCCCCAGGTTGATTCCCGGTACGGAAAGGCAACCCTCTTCGTCCGATTCGGAGCCTTCCGCCTCCAGGATCACGGGATTCAGGAACGCGTGGAAAGCATCGGGATCCTCGCCCATGGTCAGGTCAAAAACAAACAGGCGGATGCTTTCACCCACCTGGGGCGCGGCCAGGCCGACGCCGTTGGCCTGGTACATGGTCAGGCGCATGCGTTCCACCATGCGGCGCAAATCGTCGTCGACGGTGTCCAACTCGCGGGCGCGTGCGGCCAGCACCGGTTCACCGTACTTGGTGATTTTCAACACTTCTGTTGCCATTTTCCGGATCTGATTATATATCCGCGCGCGTAATGCTGTCAAATCCGCGCTGTTGGCCCTTGTGCAGGTATCTGTGGTACAATGCGGCATGGCCCGGATCCGTGAATTGCCGCCTGACGTGTATCGCAAAATCGCCGCCGGAGAGGTGGTGGAACGCCCCTTGTCCGTGGTCAAGGAGTTGGTGGAAAACGCCCTGGATGCCGGCGCCGACCACATCCACGTGGAACTCGAAGACGGCGGCCGCCACTGGGTGCGGGTCAGCGACAACGGGTGTGGTATCAACGCCGGCGACATCCCCCTGGCTTTCCAGCGCCATTCCACCTCCAAGCTGTCGGGAATCGAAGACCTGGATCAATTGACCACCCTGGGTTTTCGCGGGGAAGCCCTGGCCTCTCTGCGCGAAGTGGCCCGAATCCAACTGGTCTCCGCCGAAACCGAAGGCGCGGGGGTTGAGATGGACCTGGAGCCCGGGGGACAGCCGCGGTTGCGTACGGTATCGAGTTCGCGGGGAACCCGCATTACGGTCAGCGATCTGTTCCACAACTTCCCGGTGCGACGCAAGTTCCTCAAGAGCGCGCGCACGGAAACCAACCGCGTGGTCTCCTGGCTGGAGGGCATTGCCCTGGCCTGGTGGAAAGTCGGCTTTGACCTGGATCACAACGGGCGTTCGGTGTTCAGCTATCCCGGGGTGGACAGCCTGCTGGAACGAGCCTACCAGGTGCTGGGGCGGGAAACCGCGGCGGAGCTGGTTCCCGTGATGGGGGATGGCGAAACCGCAACCTGTACCGGTCTGGTCAGCCGTTCCCGCGGCGGCGGTCCGGACCGCCGCCGCCAGTATTTTTTCGTCAATCGCCGCCCGGTGCGGGAAAAAACCCTGATGGCCGCCCTGCACAATGCGGCCGCGCCTTTTCTGGAAAAGGGCAGGCATCCCGTGGCCGTGCTGCTGCTTGAAGTCTCTGCCGAGGACGTGGACGTCAACATTCACCCCATGAAGCTGGAGATCCGGTTCCGGGACGACCAGGCCGCGTTTCGCCTGGTGTACCATGCCGTGGCCGCGGCCATGGGGAATCAAACGGCGTTTCCGTCGCATCCGGGTACGGCCGACGCCCCGGGACGTTACTCGGCGTTTGTACGGAATGCGGCCTGGAGCGGAGGAGCGGATGTGTCGCAGGCAGCGGAAGCGGGAAGCGCGGGAAACGTACGCGAAAACCTGTTGCTTTTTCCCGGGGGCGGTCCGCATGCCGGTGGAGTCCGCGTGCTGGGCCAGTATCGCAGCGCCTATATCGTGGCGGAACGCAACGGCGAGCTGCTGCTCATCGACCAGCACAACGCCCACGAACGGGTGATATACGATCGCCTGCGCCGCCAGGCGGCGGATCAAGGGGTCGAATCGGCCGCACCCCTGTTTCCCATGCTGATCGAGTTGTCGGCCACGGAACGCGGCCTGTTGGCGCAGAAAGGCGAAATCCTGGCCGGACTGGGCTTTGAGTTGGAGCCCATGGGGGGCGCCAGTGTGGCGGTGCGCCGCTACCCGCGCCTGTTGGCCGAAGCCGAAGTCGCCGGCGCGTTGCGCGAGGCGTTGCAACCGGCTGAAGAACAAGTGGAAACCGGGGGAGACCTCTCGCTTGCCGGTGTGGCATGCAAAGCCGCGATCAAGGTCAACCAGCCCTTGAGCCTGTTGGAGATGCAGCGCCTGGCGGACGAGCTGTTCGCCTGTGAGAATCCCGAGTTCTGTCCCCACCGGCGGCCCATCTTGGTTCACATTTCCCTGGAGGAAATCGAAAAACGCGTGAGGCGGCGTTGAATCGGCGGCGATTCATTGACGCGGTCGATTCTCTCTGATAGAAGATATAAAGTACCCAGGTTTCAGGAGCGAAAATGGAACATGTAATCGGCATTCGCCGGGAAGATAAGAACGAGTGGGAGCGCAGGGCTCCCCTGACTCCGGATCACGTGCGCCGGTTGAAAGAGGCCCACGGCGTGCACACCATTGTGCAACCGTCTCCCATCCGCGTGTTCACTGACGATGAATACCGCGCCGCCGGCGCACAGATCAGCGAAGACCTGAGTCGCGCCCGGGTGGTGTTCGCGGTCAAAGAGATTCCCGCCGAACTTTTCCAACCGGACACCGCTTACGTGTTCTTTTCCCATACCATCAAGGGTCAGCCCTACAACATGGACATGCTGCGGCGCATGATGGAGGTGGGGGCGCA
>Ga0129302_1000529_pt1 | contig 28402 bp, 25 predicted proteins | sample BlaSprsedimmetaG_FD_94476 | JGI IMG/M metagenome (GOLD analysis project Ga0129302, IMG submission 94476) | Hot spring sediment bacterial and archeal communities from California, USA to study Microbial Dark Matter (Phase II) - Blank Spring... | ecosystem: Environmental > Aquatic > Thermal springs...
CGATGGCAAACAATTTCAGGCTAATTCTCCGCCGCTTGAGGTCGTTTTTTGGGTATTGGGCCTCTTGTCGGCAACAAAATCAACTTTCAGGCTGTCAATCGTGACGGTCCGGGAATAGCTGTCCGCAATATAAGCAAAGGCGGACTGAAGCTCCAGTCAGTGGTCTTTGATGATGTTCCCCCCCAGGACATGGCTCTTGATATTTTCCTGAAAAATGAAAATTTTTATCTGCAGGACATTCCGGTCCGTCTGGTGAGCATCGCCAACAATCATCCCAAAACCCCTTTCTCCTCCCTGCGGGTCAAATGTCTCGGTCTCCAGTTCGGGGAGTTGAACCAGCAGCAGAAAACCCGCCTTGATTATTTCATCACCCGCAGCGCCGTTGCCGGGGCCTGATGCCTGACAGGGTCTTTTTCCCTGCCTCTTTCCTGTTTTGCCGTCAAGCCCGTTCCCCTTACGCATCGCGAGAAGCTTCGCGAGAAGATCAGGTTGACAGTCCACCTTGAGCCACATATAATACACTGAGTTAATTGGGAATTATCCCCAAAATACCCACTGCCCGCCCCGGAAACGGTGGCGGCATAAATATGTAATTCCTTGTTTCAATTGGAAAATAAGGCGTTTGTGCGTGCCTGTGCGAAATGACCGACGGAATTGAACGTATCCTGACAGGATGGGAAGAAGCCGCCAATGACACCCCGTAATGCCGCCGACACGGTGCGATTGAAAAACACAATCCTGCGCGGTGTGTACAATGAAAATCTCCGCATTAAAAGCCCCTGTCCGGATCCGTCGTCCGGCAGAAGAAGAAAAGGGGGGAGCCGCACCGCGCTTGTGTTTTCGGGGCTTTTTGTTCTGGCCGCGACCGTCCTGTTCGTCAGGTTCTTCCCGTCCATGGCGCCGGACGGCGGCGGCGAACCGGCTGCGGTTGCCTCAGCCGCGGCATCCTCTGTCTCGGCGGTCCCCGCCAAGGCTTCCGTCTCGCCGCTGCCCACGAACGGGTCGTTTCCGGTCCGGCAGGGATCGTACGTCATGCGGCCGTACGATTCGCTGCCCAAGGACTTCAACACCGACCGGCTGCTTGACTACAGCCTGATTCTCAACAACGACATGGTGCGCCTGAGTTCGGTTTTCGGCCTCGACGTCCAGACGATCGTCATCGATCCGGGCCACGGAGGTGTTGACCCCGGAGCAATCGGGGTCCTGGGCACGAAGGAAAAGGACATCGTTCTCGATCTGGCCCACCGGCTGCGGGACAAGCTCATGGAGAGCGGCAGGTACAATGTCGTTCTGACCCGCGAAGGTGATACCACCATGTCCCTGGCGGAACGGGTTGAATTTGCCAATTCCGGCCGCACGGACCTGTTCATTTCCCTCCACGTCAACGCTCTGCCCCAGAAACGGGCCAATGTCATTGAAACTTACTATTACGGGCCTCCCACCGACGCGGAGACCTTGCGCCTGGCTGAGCAGGAGAACAGGGGGTCCGGCATTCTGACCAGGGATTTTGCCAACATGATCAGGAAGATCGGCAACACGTTCAAGGAGCAGGAATCGGCAAGCCTGGCCGCCGCCATTCAATATAGCCTCTTCACGAACGTAAAAAAGTATGATAAGGATACTTCCGATGCCGGGATAAAGATCGCCCCGTTCGCTGTCCTGCTCGGTGTCGATGCGCCGAGCGTGCTGGTGGAGGTTTCATGCATCAGCAAGAAGCAGGAGGAACTGAAGCTGAATCTGCCCGCCTACCGCGAAGAAATAACTTCCTTTATCGCCGAAGGCACAACCCGCTATCTTGCCAGAAGAAATCTGCATGTCGTCAAAGGAGAGGAGAATGACCAAAAAGTCCGAGGCAAAAGAAGCTGAAGAGAAGTTGATCGTCGGGATCGATCTGGGGACATCAAGGAGCGCCATTTCCGCAAGCAATGGCAAAAGCATGTGGGTTGACAGCTACGTCGGCTGGCCGAAGGATTTCATTGCCAGGAAAGTGGTGGGCAACTCTATTCTTTTCGGCAAGGATGCCTTGGAACACCGCCTTTCCCTCGACCTGTACCGTCCGCTCAAAAACGGCGTCATCAAGGAAGGGACGACCCGGGACGAAGAGGCGGTCAAGGAACTGATCCATCACCTGATCTCCCTGGTCAAGCCCAAAAAGGATAATTCCAAGGTCCGGGCGGTGGTGGGGGTGCCGGCCGAATCCTTCAAGGTCAACAAGGTGGCGATCAGGAAGGCGGTTTCCGATTTTGCCGAATCCCTGCTCGTTGTCTCCGAACCCTTTGCCATCGCATACGGGGTCAATGCCCTGGACAATGCCATGGTCATCGACATCGGCGCCGGAACCATCGATTTCTGTATCATGCACGGAACCGTGCCGACGGATGAGGATCAGCGGACCGTGCTGTCGGCCGGGGACTATATCGATCAACAGCTGTACAATTTCATGGCGGAGCGCTATCCCCACTCGGATTTCAACCTGAACATGGTTCGCCGCTTCAAGGAGGAGTTCAGCTTCATCGGCGATCCGGAGCGGGCCGTCAAGGTCAACATCCCGGTCGACGGCAGGCCGACCAAGCATGATATCACCGAAGAGATGCGAAGGACCTGTGAAAGCATCCTGCCGGCCGTCGTCGAAACCACCCTGGAATTGATCGCCAAATTTGATCCTGAATACCAGGACGTTATCCGTCAGAACATCATCCTGGCCGGCGGCGGCAGCCAGATCCGCGGCATCGACAAGTACCTCGAAAACGTGCTGAGTGAATACGGCAAGGCCAAGGTGGAGGTTGTCGAGGACCCGCTGTTCTGCGGGGCCAACGGCGCCCTGTCCCTGGCCATGGACATGCCGGAGGATTACTGGACGGAGGTTTAGGTCCCGCCGTCCGCCCCGCCCCTTACCGGAGCTGCCGACTGCCGCCGGGGAATCGGAACGGACACGGCTCCGGGGGAGAAATTTCCGCTATGGCCGTTCCGCAAGGGGGATGAACTTGCGGGCGGGTTCCCCGATATACACCTGCCGGGGCCGCCCTATCCTGGTGGCCGGATCCTCGTGCATTTCCTTCCACTGGGCAATCCAGCCGGGCAGCCTGCCCAGGGCGAACATGACCGTGAACATGTTGCTCGGGATGCCCAGTGCCCTGTAAATGATTCCACTGTAGAAATCGACGTTCGGATAGAGATTGCGCTCGATGAAGTATTCATCGCTCAGGGCGATCTCTTCCAATTTGTAGGCAATGTCAAGCAGGGGGTCGGAGACGTTCAGTACCCTGAGGATCTCGTCGCAGGCCTTTTTGATTATCTTGGCCCGGGGATCGTAGGTTTTGTACACCCGATGGCCGAAGCCGGTCAGCCGGAAGGGATCGTTTCTGTCCTTGGCCTTGTTGATGTACTTCTCAAAGTTGCTGTCATCGGCGTAAATGGTCTCCAGCATGTCGAGTACCGCTTCATTCGCCCCGCCGTGGAGCGGGCCCCACAGGGCATTGATGCCGGCGGCAATGGCGGCATAGATGTTCACGCCCGCGCTGCCCACCAGCCTGACGGTCGAGGTCGAACAGTTCTGCTCGTGATCGGCATGCAGGATCAGCAGCTTGTTGAGGGCGGTCACTATTTCCGGCCGCACGATGTAGGGGTTGACGGGCTTGTCGAACATCATGTGGAGAAAGTTGCCGCAGTAGCACAGATCGTGCCTTGGGTAGACCAGAGGATGGCCAATGGATTTTTTATAGGAAAAGGCGGCGATGGTCCTGATTTTTGAAATCAGCCTGGTCGATGTTTCATCAAAATCCTCAAGGGGATTTTCGCTCATCTCGGGATAAAAATTGCAGAGGCTGTTCACCATGACGGAGAGGATGGACATGGGCGAGGCATGGGAGGGGAAGTGGTCAAAAAAATGAATCATGTCCTCGTGGATGAGGGCGAAGCGGCCGATGAGCTGTTTGAACGCTTCCAGTTCCGTGGCATTGGGAAGCTTGCCGTGCAGGAGCAGATAAGCGACCTCGACGAACAGGCAGTTTTTTGCCAGGTTTTCGATGTCGTAACCGCGGTAGCGGAGGATCCCCCCCTTGCCGTCGAGATAGGTGACGGAACTGGTGCAGGAACCGGTGTTTTTGTAGCCGGAGTCCAGGGTAATGTACCCTGTGTCCCGCAGCAGGTTGGAGATGTCGATGGCCTGATCACCCATGGTGCCTTCTATCAGGGGCAGGTGATAGGTTTTCCCGTTGATCTTGAGTTCCGCGGCGGATGCAGTCGTCTTGTACGTCATGGTATGTACCTCCTGTTGGCCGGCGCTGGGTTCGTGCCGGTCTGTTCTATGTCAAGTTGCCGGCGGTTGATCCAGGTGTCCGCGAACCGGAGAATCCGGGCAGCGACATGCCTCTTCGAAAGAAATAGGATTTCCGGACGCCGGCCTGTCTGAGCGGGACCGGCCATGCGGAATGAGCCGGCTCGGCGGGTATGGTTACGTTTGCGTGACAGCGACCCAAAAGGGTACTATAGTATTTTCTGATGAATAATTCAAGGCGGTTGGTTCAAGGGGGTTGAACGGAAGCGGGCCGGACGGCCGGCAGGGCGCGATGCAGACAGAAAGAAGCGAAATGTACCGACAGCGGCTGAGACGGTTCATCGAGGAGGTCTCGGTGTATCCCGTTTCCTGTGAACGGCTGACCGAGGGCCGCACCGATATGTTCTGGCTGGACGAGGTGTTGCGGGGGGGCGCGAAGATTGTCCAGCTCAGGGACAAGTATTCCACCGATCGGGAGCTGCTGGAGAAGGCGCGGTATTTCAGGCGCAAAACCCTGGAGGCTGGAGCGCTCTTTGTGGTCAACGATCGGGTGGATATCGCCCTGCTCGCTGGTGCCGACGGCGTCCACGTCGGGCAGCAGGATCTGCCGCCCCGGGAAATCGCGCGGCTCGCCCCCGACATGCTGATAGGCATTTCCTGCAACCGGGAGGAACAGGCGCGGCAGACAGCCCGCCTGGTACGGGAGCTGGGGCCTGTGGTTTCCTATTACAACATCGGCCCACTTTACCCTACCCGGACCAAAGATGGTCTGACGGAATTTATCGGACCGGAAAGCATACGACGTTTTTCGGCCCACCTCACCCTGCCCTTCACTGTGATGGGGGGGATCAAAACGGAACACATCGGCGAACTGGTCGCCCTTGGCGTCCGGCGTATCGCCGTGGTCACGGCCCTGACGAGGGCTGCCGATATCGCAGCAGAAACAGCCCGATGGGTTCGAAGCATTGCCGAGGCCCGGAGAAAAAACGATGAATGATTTGACAAATAAAAGACGGTCCATCAGGGACCTGATGGAATACGCGGTCCCGGCGGGTTGGATGGAAGAGGCGGAAGACCTGCTGGATATCTACCGCAACGATGCCATCGCCCTGGAGCTGCTGCATGAATTTTACAGTTATCTGCCGGAGGCCGGCAGTGACTGGGTGCGGGAGATACGGATGATCGGCCGCCGGCAGGGCATGTTTCTGCTGGCCGCCATCACTCCGGTGAACAGCTATGTCTACCTGGTCTCCAGCGAAGGGATCGAATTTCAGGGGATACTGGCCGAAGGGCTGTGGGACAGGGACGTCCTTGATTTTTTCGGCTATGGAAGCAGGGACACGTTTCGGGAGCAAGGCCGGTCGGCTGAAAGTTTCGGCATCTACGAACCCCTTGACGGCGACCGGGACATCTGCCCGGCCTGTCATGCCGCCACCGGGGAGCTGCACGAACTGGGATGCCCGGTGGAACTGTGCCCCTGGTGCGGCGGCCAACTGGTATACTGCAGCTGCCGCTATGACCGGTTGGGTACGGAAAGCCTTTCCTCGGAAGAGGATATTATCCGCTTTGAAGAAATTCTCAACCGGCAGGGCCGGATTCCCTATTCACCCGAGCAGCGTCCGGCCTATCCCGACGAGGGACCCGGGGTGCTTATTGAGTAGCCTTTTTTCGTACTCCATTGATCTCCTCAAGATACTGAAACAGGTCGGAATCCGAAGTGAGAATGAGGGAGGTGTTGCCGGCGATGATGTTGCGATAGCTTTCCAGACTCTTCTGGAAGGAGTAGAATTCAGGATATTGACTGTAGGTATCGCCGTATATCCTGGTCGCCTCGGCATCGGCCTTACCTTGAATGGCCAGCGCTGCCATCTGGGCTCCGGAGGTGATTTCCTTGAACTCCCGTTCAACACGGCCGAGAATCTCCGCCTTGCTCCCCTCGCCCAATGATCTTTTCTCCGCCGCGATTCTCTTGCGTTCGGAGATCATCCGGTCATAGACCGTCTGCCGGACGGAGTCGATATAGTTGGCCCGCTTGAACATGACGCCCAGCAACTCGATTCCGTACTGGGGAGTAACCCTGGAGGCTGACTGCAGGATCATTTCACTTATTTTGTCCCTGCCCAGTTCCGGTGGATGAACCAGTTCACCGCTGGCCGTGACGGACACCATGAATTCAGGGGACCAGTCCGAGGAGCGGATAATTTCGATCAGGTTATTTTTGTTCACCATGTCGCGAACCGTGCCGTCGATGATGTCGGCGAGCAGGCTCATGGCCCTGGTCTCGGTGCCGACCGCCTGCATGAAACGGAGGGCGTCGGTAATCCGCCAGCGGGCGGTGGTGTCAAGAAAGATGTACGTTTTATCATTGGTGGGGATCTGGTTCGGTTCACCGTCCCAGATGAGTATTTTCTTTTCAAAAAAGTTCACTTTCTGAATGAAGGGAGTTTTGAACTTCAGTCCGGCCTGCGTCTGCGACCCGCCAACCGGCCGGCCGAACTGGGTGACGACCGCCTGCTGCCCCTCTTCCAGGATGTAAAATCCGTCCCAGACCGTGATGGTCAAGGCGACAACGATAATGAGCAGTACTATCTGAATAATTTTTTTCATGGGCTCTGGAACCTTTCCGTTCGGATCAATATTGATGGAGGTTGTCCTTCAGCGGCGCCTCAGGGTTTTTCCTGAATCTTCTGCTCCTGGGTCAGGTTGAGAAAGGGCAGCAGGGTCTGCTGATCCTTGTTCATGACGTAGACCCGCTCGACATTCGGCAGAATATCCTGCATCGCTTCAAGGTACATCCTTCGCCGGGTGACTTCCTCGGCATTGAGGTATTCGGCGACGATGGAGTTGAAGCGGGCGGTCTCGCCCTTGGCCCGGTTAACCCGCTCAACCGCGTAGCCGTGTGACTCCTCGACGATTTTCTTTGCGTCACCTCTGGCCTTGGGAATAATCCTGTTGTACGTTTCCTCGGCCTCGTTGACCAGCCTCTTCATGTCCTGATCGGCTTCGTTGACCTCGTTGAAGGCGGGCTTGACCGGATCGGGAGGATTGATGTCCTGCATCTGCAGGGCCACTATCCTGACCCCGCTCTCCAGCTTGTCCAGTTCGGCCTGCAGTTCCCGCTTGGCGTCCGATGCCAGGATTTCACGGTTGCTGAGCACGTAGTCAAAATCCATGTTGCCGACAATCCGCCTTGTCACCATTTCCGATGCGTCGCGGACGGACTGGGGCACATTTTTGACCTTGAACAGGAAGTCAACCGGATCATTGATTATGTACTGAACAATCCAGGCAACGTTGATGACGTTCTTGTCGCCGGTCAGCATCAGTGATTCCACCTCAAAGCCTTTCCGGTCAATCACGACCTGCTGTCCCGGCGAGCGGGTGCGGAAACCGAACTCCTCTTTCCTGACCGCCTCGATGTTCACCTTGTTGAGATCCTCCAGGTAGGGAATCTTGAAGTGCAGACCGGAGGTGGTGGTCCGGTGAAATTTCCCGAACCGCAGGACGACCCCGACCTCACCGGGCTCAATGGTATAAAACGATGTGTAGACGACCTGGAGCAGCAGCACCGCAACGATGATTACCGCGATCTTGCCGATGCCGGCAAAGGGGTTCTGGGGTGCGCGGGGCTGCCTGTCCTCTCCGGATGGAGGCGGTCCGGAGCCGCCGTCATGACCGCTGAAACTGTCGCGGATCTTCTGGATGATGGCGGCAATGATATCCTCGGGCGAGGATGGCTTTTTCTTCTGTCCCCAGGGGGACTGCTGGTCATTCATGGGCATTATTCGCTCTGAAGTGGAGATTGAATAAAGAAAACTTCTTGATTCGGCTTGTTTTGGTACGAGTTATTAAGCATACTGTAAAACCGGGGCTTTGCAATATTTTTTTGCTCATTGGGAACGGTTTACGGTCCGATGGCCATCTCCCAGCTGACAATGATGGAAAGCAGGGCAAGGGTGAACAGACTCAATTGCCGGCCCGGCCGGTTGGCCAGCCGGACCAGGTCCATATGCCTGATCAGCATGCCGGCGCCGACGCCGCTGAGAAATCCGAAGAAATGTGCGCCGAGGTCGGTTCGTTCCCCTCCGACGCCGAGCATGGCCAGCAGTGCCGCTCCGGCGCCCAGGGGAACCAGCAGGTTTCTGAATCCTTTCAGCTGGCCGGCAAGAACCTGCATCCCGCTGAGGAGCCCGATGGCGGCAAAGATCGAGGTGGAGAAGCCGACCGAAAGATGCGCCTCGTCGCGGGTGATAATGTTCAGCAGGTTGCCCAGCGATCCGCAGGCGACGAGCAGCAGCAGCGAAAGCCCGTAGCCCGTGGTTCTGCCGAGCAGGTGAACGATGAAGCCGCCGATGATGCAGTTGCCGATGAGATGCGCCTGGTCCGCATGCAGGGTGAGGGCGGTTACCAGCCGCCACCATTCGCCATTATCCAGAATGGCCGTGCTGTCGATGGCCCCGCGGGCAAACCAGGCAACGTCATCCTGCCAGGGGCCGGTCACCCAGAAGAACAGGGCCAGGGCGCCGATTATCAGAAGGGTTGGAGGATTGGACGAGAAGCGGGCGGGCTGGTAAGGAGGAGGCCGTTCCGGCCAGCCTTCGTTTTCCTCGAAGTACTGTTCCAGATGGTGCCGGGCCGCCTCGGCGAATTCCTCGTCAACCGTCAGGCCGTCCCGGCGGGGGCCGTATGCATGGGGTATGCCCACGGAACTCAACACCAGGGAGCAGAGGGCCAGATAATCGGGCGAGCCGGCTGCGATCATCGGATTGGGGTCCTTGCCGCTCCTGTCCGGGGAAAGGATCACGTTGCGGGGCGGCATGGGAAGGGAGCACTTGGTCTGGCCATGGGTTCCGGGCGGCAGAGTCTGGAGTAAAAAGAGTCGCGATAATTCAAACCAGTCAAAAATTTTAAGTACGATTCCGCGAATGGCAATGGTATGATGCCGCAGCTTTTTGCCGGGCTGCCCTCTGGTCCCGGCCGGGAAATGCAATCTCACGCGGGGGTGATGAAGAAATTACCGGGAACACGAATGCATTATGGCTGGATGGTGGTGGCCGTCGGCTGTCTCTGCATATTTGCCTGTCTCGGGCTGGGGAGGTTCGCCATCGGCATGCTTCTCCCGGCCATGGGGGCCGCGCTGCACCTCAGCTATTCCCAGATGGGTCTGATCAGTACCTGCAATTTCTTCGGCTACCTGGCCGCTGTTTTGGTCAGCGGCTGGGTGCAGGCCCATTGCGGCGCCCGGAAACTCATTTTTGCCGCCCTGGTCCTGGTCGGTGTCTCCACGGCCCTGATCGGCACGGCCCGGAGCTTTCCGGTCGTCGCCCTGCTCTACGCGCTGACCGGCATCGGCAGCGGCGCCGCCAATGTGTCGATGATGGGGCTGGTGGCGGCCTGGTTCAACAGCAGGCTGCGGGGCAGGGCCGCGGGGTTCATCGTCATCGGCAGCGGCTTCGCCATTCTCCTTTCAGGTCAGATTATTCCGCTGCTCAACGCGCTGCGTCCGGACGGCTGGCGCCTGAGCTGGTTTGTCCTCGGCGGCACGGTTTTCGTTATTTCCGTCATCTGCTGGCTCGTCCTGCGGGATCGGCCCCAGGAACTCGGCCTGGATAAGGTCGGTGATCGGGCCGCCGGACCATCCGAACCGCCGGGGCGAATGTTCCGACCGCTGGACCGGAGGGCCATTTATCTCTGCGGCGTAATCTACTTTATTTTCGGCTTCACCTATGTCATCTATGCGACCTTTATCGTGACGGTCCTGGTTCAGGAGTACAACTTTTCCGAACAGGTGGCCGGCACGTTCTGGTCGGCGGTCGGCCTGCTCAGTCTGCTTTCCGGCCCGGTGTTCGGCACCCTGTCGGACAGGATCGGCCGCCGGGGGGGCTGATGATTGTCTTCTCGATCCAGACCGTTGCCTACCTCCTGGTCGGCCTGCGGCTGGAGGGCGCGGCCCTCGCCCTGTCCATAGGCTGTTTCGGGGTCGTTGCCTGGAGCGTCCCCTCGATTATGATCGCCCTGGTCGGTGACCTGGTCGGGGCGCAGAACACGGTGCGGGTGTTCGGCCTGATCACCTTTATTTTCGGGCTCGGCCAGATAGCCGGACCCTATTTCGCCGGGATCATGGCCGAGAAAACAGGCAGTTTTGCAGGGGCGTTTATCATGGCCGCCATGCTGACCGTCACCGCGGTGGCTGTCTCGTCGAGACTGAAGGTACCGAAAACGGGGTGAGCGGGGGGCGGCCCGGCAGGGGATCCTGGACCTCCCCTAGACTTCTTTGACCCGGGTCCGGAGGCATTGGAGTGTTTTTGTTGAGGCGGGGAGATTGCTTGGAATTTTCAACGCAAAAGAGTATTATTTCCATTTTACTGGAATCAACATCAACGGGTGCGGAAAGAATGCGCAATAAAGATAAAGACAAGGGGAAGAGGGGGAAAGCTGCATGAAAGATTTGATGGTGCCGAAGGGGAGAGTCGAACTCCCACGGAGATACCCCCACTAGACCCTGAACCTAGCGCGTCTACCAATTCCGCCACTTCGGCACGATCGGGTGGAAATATGCTCGTCAAACCCGGTTTTGTCAAGCACTTCTTTGGTGTTTGAACGGAAAAAAAGACAAGGATCATGAAACTGTACACCACCATTGATGATATCAGCACCCCTTTTTTTCGCGCCTGTGTGACGATCGGCAATTTCGACGGCGTGCATCTCGGTCACCAGCAGCTGTTCCGGGAAGTTGTCAGCAGAGCCAGCCGGGTCGGCGGCACCAGTGTCGTCGTCACCTTTGACCCCCATCCCCTCAAGGTGCTGCGGCCGGGGGCCATCCGTCTCATTTCCACCACCGAACAGAAAATCGAACTCATTGAGAAGGCCGGAATCGATGTTCTTGTCATCATCCCCTTTGATCTGGAATTCGCCGCAACCGGTGCCGATGAGTTCGTGGAGGAGATACTTATCCGCCGGATCGGGGTCAGGGAGCTGGTGGTGGGATACGATTACGCCTTCGGCAGGGGGCGGCAGGGCAATATAGAATTCCTCCGGGCCAAGGGCCGTGAAAGGGGTTTTCCGGTGACGGTTGTCGAAGCCTTTTATACGGAAGGGATGCTGGTCAGCAGCACCAGGATCAGGGAGCTTGTGGCCGATGGCCGGATGGGGGAGGTGCGCAAATTGCTCGGTCGCTATTATCAGATCAGGGGCGAGGTGCAGCGGGGGAAGCAGCGGGGCGGCAGAGTGGTCGGCTTTCCCACGGCGAACCTGAGGATATCGGAGGAGGACCTGTGTCCCAGACGGGGCGTGTACGTCACCCAGGTCATTTATGACGGCAGGTGTTACGGCGGAGTGTCGAACATAGGGTACAATCCCACCTTCGGGGACAACAGGCTGGTCGCCGAGACCCATATTTTTGATTTTCATGACGATATCTACGGCAAGCCCATCAGGATCAACCTGCTGCAGCATCTGCGCGAGGAGAGGAAATTCAGCGGTCCGGAGGAACTGGCGGCCCAGATACTGAAGGATATCGGGGCGGCCCGGGAGGTTCTCGAATCGGCCCAGAAGGAGCTGCTCCTTTCCTGTGAAGAGAGCTCCAGCCGGTAAGGAGGCCCGGAGGTGAAATTTCCTCTTGCCTCGACGTAGTTTGTACCTATAATGTAAGGTACTTTTCCACCAGCATAATCGTCATCGCCTTGTCATAATCGGCTGCCGTCCATGGGCACGACGGCCATTTAAGGAATTGCTGTGCCGTGCCACGCCGCCGGAGTACATCGGCAGCAAGGCCGGCCGCTAGATGCACTGAATACCGGCAACCCATGGGGTTGCGAAAGATGAAAGGAAAAATATTATGCCAGAAAACAGGAGTCAGGCGGATATTGCCGCAGTGATCAAGGAACTTGAAGAAATCGTGGCCAAAAAGCCGGAAAACGTGATGGCGCACCACCATCTCGGCCTTGTGTACCGGCAGGCCGGCCGAAATGATGATGCCATCCGTGAACTGGAAAAAGCGCTGGAACTCGACAATAACTCGGTGGAAAGCCTGATTAATCTGGGCGCCATCTATTTTGACCGGGGGGAAATGGACAAGGCCCTGGAATTCAATCAGCGGGCCTTGAAAATCACCCCGAAAATGGCCGAGGCCCATGTCAACATAGGCCTGATCCGGCAGCAGCAGAACCGCATTGATGAAGCCATTGAATCCTATGTCACGGCCACCCGGATCGTCCCCACCCTGATCACCGGCTGGATCAACCTCACTTCCGCCTACACGATGAAGAAAGAGGACGACAAGGCGGTGGATGCGGCGCGGCAGGCGGTGAGCATCGACCCGGACTCGGCCATGGCCAGGAACAATCTGGCGGTGGCGCTCTACTTCAAGGGAGATTTCCGGGAAGCGAAGGAGAACATGGACAAAGCCAGGGATCTTGGCTACTCGGTTGATCCCCGTTTTGCCCAGGCCCTGGAAGAAAAAATGGGTCAATGATGCGCAAGGCGGAAAGTCATAACGTCAAACCCTTTTGCCCTTTCTGCGGAGCCGATGTCGGCCCGCCGGGGTATGGTGCGCAGCGGAAGCTGACCGAATTACCCGTCGGCAAATGCGAATGCGGTGCCGTCTATGCCAGTGACGCGACCGGACATAACGTCGGGGCCGCCATGGTCGAATGCCTGGTGGCCGCCTGTCATGACGATTGGGATCTTGCCTGGGAGCTGGTTCCTGAAGACGATTATCTCACCGGACGTGTTGAGCGGTACGACGAAGTCTCCCATCAGGTGGTGCCCGCCGGGACAATGAATGGCCGAACCGTTCGGGGCGTTCTCTATTTTATCCGCCTGCACCGGGAGCTGGAGGAAATCGCAGCCCGCTCCGATCATCGGCAGGAGACCGGCGCCGTCCGTCCGGCCGGGAGGACGGAGGCGATCGAACCGCTCATTGAACCCCGGCGCGATCCCAAACGGCGGAAGAAGAGGGCGGACAAGCAGCTGGTGAAGGAGCTCGCGGCGGCCGGCGACATCGATGCACTGGTTGACTACTGTTTTGATGATCGAAGGACCCTTCGCTTTCTGCAGCGGCTACTCTACGACCCTGACGAAGCTGGCAGATACTGGACGGCCTGGGTGATCGGTCAGGTCTGCGCCAGGGTGTCGAGCCGCGAACCCGGACCGGTGGCCGACCTCATGCATCGGCTGTTTGAAGCCTGTTCGGATTCGGCGGCAACAAGCTGGGGAATGATTGAAACCATCGGCTGCATCATTGCCGCCCGGCCCGACATCTACGGGGCGTTCACCCGCCATTTGCTTCCCTTCATGGGCGATGCAAGTACCCAGGCCCAGGTCATCTGGGCATTGGGGGAGATTGCGCGGACCAGTCCCGATTTTATCCGCAAAACGCCTTTTTACGCCCTGCTTCCTTTTCTCGGGCACGAAAAGACCGAAATCCGCGGGCTTGTGGTCCGGCTTATGGGGCGCATACGGGCCACCGAGGCAGCGCTCCAGATTATGGGCCTGCAGAATGATCAGAGCGAAATGACCGTTTATGAACAGGGTCGGCCGTTGCGCACGAGCGTTGCCCGGCTGGCGGCTGAGGCCATGGAAATGATACACAGCAATGGGGATGGGGCAAATGAGTGATCGGATACAACCTCTTGATGCAATCGGTCCTGTTTCGGGATCCGGACAAGACGGTGATGAGGCGCTGAATGACCCGGCCAAGGCCGACTACAAGGCCGGCCGCGAGTACCTCGGCAAAAAAGATTATGTCCAGGCGGCGGCGTGCTTCCATAACGCCCTGCGCGGTTTCGAGGAGCAGGGAAACGATCATGGGATGGCCAATGCCCATGATCGGCTCGGCGACATATGCCTGGAAAGGGAGGAGTTCGGCAAAGCCCTCGACCATTACCAGTGTGCCTTTGAAATATGCCGGAAGGAGAGCGACATCTTTTCCCTGGTTGCCCTCAACAAGAAAAAAGCACTGGCATACAGAAAAATGGGGGAACTGAATCTGGCCATGGTGGTCATGATGGATATTCTCGACCATTACACCGAAACCAGAAATCCCAAAGGATCGGTGGAAATCCTTGAAATGATCGCCGAAGTGTACAAGGAAAAAGGGGATAATCTCAAGGCGGCCGACGCATTGCGCACCATTGCCGGAATTCATCGTAACTTCGGCCACAGGAGAACAGCGGAGGACTTCGATAAAAGGGCACTGGAGGCCGAACAGGAGTAATCGGTGTTCACCGGAATCGTTCAGGGACGCGGCCGGGTTGCCGGCAAAGAACCCGCCGGGGGGGGCATGGTGCTCCGGCTGGAAGCGGATTTCGACCTTGCCGATCCGGAGGAAGGTGAGTCCATCGCCGTCAACGGCGTCTGTCTGACGGCCAGGAACATCAGGGGGGACAGCTTTCTGGTCGACGTTTCTCCAGAAACCCTGTCCCGAACTGGTCTGGGAGCGCTGCGGCCAGGCTCTCTGGTCAACCTGGAGCGGGCGCTCAGGCTGAGCGACCGACTCGGCGGCCACCTGGTCAGCGGCCATGTCGACGGTCTGGGCCGGGTCGAGGAACGGCGTGCCGTCGGTGATTTCACCCTCTTTACCTTTTCCCTGTCCCGTTCCCTGACAAAATATGTTATAGAAAAAGGTTCGATAGCGATCAACGGCGTCAGCCTGACGGTCAACAGTTGTGCGGGCGAGAGGTTTACCGTGTCCATCATTCCCCACACCCTGGAGATGACAACCCTCGGCGAGCTCAAACCCGGCGACCTGGTCAATATCGAAGTTGACATAATAGGCAAATATGTTGAAAAGCTGCTCATGGACAAATCCGCCGGGGCGGAGACGGGGTCGGGCGGCAGGATTAATGCCGCCTTTCTGGCCGAACACGGGTTTTTGAAATAAGACGTGCGCCGGAGGGGCAGGAGAAAGAAGCAAGCGATGGCTGTCAGTTCGATTGAAGAGGTAATTGCGGATATCAAGGCGGGCAAGATGATCATCCTGGTTGACGACGAAGACCGGGAAAACGAAGGTGATCTGTGCATGGCGGCTGAGGCCGTGACGCCCGAGGCCATCAACTTCATGGCCAGATACGGCCGGGGTCTGATCTGTCTGGCCATGAGTCCGGACATTGTCGAACAGCTGGGTCTGCCGATGATGGTTCAGGACAACAAGTCGCCCTACAAAACCGGCTTCACCGTCAGCATCGAAGCCCGCACCGGAGTGACCACCGGCATATCCGCCGCCGACCGGGCCCGAACCATTCAGGCGGCGGTGGATCCGGACGCCCAGCCGTACGACCTTGTCAGTCCCGGACATGTTTTTCCGCTCAAGGCCCGCAAAGGCGGAGTCCTGGTCAGGACCGGCCAGACCGAGGGATCGGTTGACCTCGCTCGCCTCGCCGGTATGCGGAACGCCGGGATCATCTGCGAAATAATGAATGAAGACGGCACCATGGCCCGCATGCCCGATCTGGAGAAGTTTGCCGCCCGTCATGACCTGAAAATCGCCACCATTGCCGACCTGGTCGCCTACCGGCTGAGGAAGGACTCCCTGGTGCACAGGGCCGCCGAGGCACGTCTGCCCACCTCCCATGCCGGTGAATTCAAAGTCATCATCTATACCAACGATGTTGACCGGTTCGAGCATGTGGCCCTGGTGAAGGGGGAGATCGACCCGGAGAAGCCGGTCATGGTCCGTGTCCATTCCGAGTGTTTGACCGGCGATGTCTTCGGCTCGTCCCGGTGCGACTGCGGATCCCAGTTGCACGCGGCCATGCAGATGGTCAACCAGGAGGGCCGGGGGGTGATCGTCTATATGCGGCAGGAGGGAAGGGGCATCGGCCTGGTGAACAAGCTCAGGGCTTATGAGCTGCAGGACAGCCAGGGCCTGGATACGGTGGAGGCCAATGTCAAGCTCGGCTTCAAGCCTGACCTCCGCGATTACGGCATCGGCGCCCAGATCCTCATGGATCTCGGTGTCCGCCAGATGCAGCTCCTGACCAACAACCCGAAAAAGATTGTCGGCCTTGAGGGCTACGGCCTCAAGGTTGTCGACCGCTTTCCCATCGAGATCGTCACCGACGAGGAAAACAAGGCGTACATGCGCACCAAGCGCGACAAGATGGGGCACCTGCTTGAGCTGTACGGGGAAGCACCGCTTGAGGATATATCCGGCGATCCGTGAGAAACGGCGGCGGAAAGGGCAAGGATACCAACATACTGGACCAAGGCGGGAATATGGCTAATTTCATTGAAGGGAACCTGCAGGGGCAGGGCAGAAAGCTGGGGATCGTCGTTGCACGATTCAATTCGTTCATTTCGGAAAAACTGCTGGAAGGCGCCCTGGACGCCCTGACCCGGTCCGGTGTCAGGAGTGAGGATATAGATGTGGCCCGCGTTCCGGGGGCCTTTGAGATACCGCTGATCGCCCAGCGGATGGCCAGGGCGGGCAGATACGATGCGGTCATCTGCCTGGGCGTCGTTATCCGCGGGGCCACTCCTCATTTCGATTATGTGGCGGGCGAGGTGGCCAAAGGGACGGCGCAGGTCATGCTGGACACCGGCGTTCCGGTGCTTTTCGGCGTCCTGACCACCGAAACCATCGAGCAGGCCATTGAGCGGGCCGGCTCCAAGGCCGGCAACAAAGGGTCTGAAGTTGCGGTCGGGGCCCTGGAAATGATCAACCTCATGGCCGCACTGTAAGCCGGGCTGCGATTGCCTTCCTGTTCGCCGGGCAAGGGAAATTCCGTTTACAAATCATGGGATTGCGTCGCAAATCCAGGGAAATCGCCCTGCAGTTTCTTTTCGCCCAGGACGTGAAAGGGCTTCCCCTGGACCGTGAGGCCGTCGAAGAGGAACTTGACCGGTTCAGCAGGAATTTTGCCACGGGCAAAAAATCCTGGCCGTATGCCCGGCAGCTCATCCAGGGCATTTGCACCAATCGGGAAGCCATTGACCGGCAGCTTGTCCAGCATTCCCATAACTGGAGGCTTGAGCGCATGTCTCCCGTCGACCGCAATATCCTGCGGATTGCGGTGTACGAGATGCAGCATGGAGTCGAAGTCCCGGCCAGGGTGGCGATCAACGAGGCCCTGGAGGTCGCCAAGCGGTATTCGATGCCCGATTCGGTGGCGTTCATCAACGGCATCCTGGACGCCCTGCAGGATGACAAAACCTGAGCCCGCTTTCCGGTGACGGAAAAGGCCGGACAGCCGTACTCCTGGACGCCGGCTGCTCCCTGATCAACCCTCTGAACGATATGCCCCTGCCGAAAAAAGAAGAATCAAAGTTCCAGCGGGAGATCGCAGCCCTTTTCACCCTGTTTCCGGCCCTGTTTCTCCTGCTCTGCCTGATCAGCTATGCGGAGCCCTTGCTGGGCCAGGCGCCGGCCCTGCAAACACCGGGGGATAACTGGTGCGGCACGGCGGGTTATTACACCGCCCGCTCACTCTTTGATTTTTTCGGCCTGAACGCCTTTGTCCCGGTCCTGATCCTGATTTATACTTCCGTGCGTGCCCTTATCCCCGGCGGCGCCGCCGGGCGGCTTCCTTTTCTGGTCGCCGGCATCTCCGGGATTCTTGTTTCCGGCAGCGGGTTGCTGGCCACGTTTCCGCACCTTTTTTTTCCTCCGGAATTCATCCGCCCGGGAGGGTATCTGGGCGGCTTTATCTGGGAGATTCTCGGCGGGTTCATGGGCGGCGCCGGTTCGGTCCTGCTGCTGCTGCTGCTGTTGATTGTCTCGCTCATGGCCGCCGTGCGCTTTTCTCCTTTCGGCGCGCTGCGGTGGTTGTGGGTGGTCACGGCGTCACTGGGGGGCAGAATAGCCGTGAGACCCCCGGTCCCGGCTAAGGCCAAAACACCGGGAAACCGCGGACATGAACCGGCTGTGTCGGAGAAGGCGCCGATCGCGGCCAGACGGGAAAATGTCGTTCCCGCCGTCCACGAGCCGGTGCGCATCGAGCATGTACCTGATACCGACGACGACGCAGCTTTTGCGCCGCGACCGGCCAGGAGCGGCTCCTACCGCCTGCCTCCCCTGAATCTTCTCGACCGTCACGACCAGCAGGACATCGGTCTGGAAAAGGATCATTACTACAAGGTCAGTCAGACCCTGATGGCCAAACTGGCCGACTTCGGAGTGTCCGGAGAGGTCACGGGGATTTCGCCCGGTCCGGTGGTAACGACCTATGAATACGCCCCCGCGCCCGGGGTGAAGATCAACAAAATCGTTTCCCTGGCCGATGATCTGGCCATGGCCCTCAAGGCCGACCGGGTCAGGATCGTAGGTTCCGTCCCCGGCAAGGCGGCTCTGGGCATAGAGATTCCCAATCCGAAGCGCAAGACCGTCTATCTGCGCGATATCTTGATGACGGAGCAGTACCGCGACGCCAAGTCCCGGCTGAGCCTGGCCCTCGGCCTCGACGTCGTCGGCAGGCCAGTGGTTGCCGACATAACGAAGATGCCGCACCTGCTCATTGCCGGGGCAACGGGCGCCGGCAAGTCCGTGGCCATCAACGCCTTCATTGCCTCGATCCTGTTCAAGGCGACACCGCTTGAGGTGCGACTGCTGATGATTGATCCCAAGCGGATTGAACTGTCGGTCTACGAAAATATCCCCCATCTTCTTCATCCAGTCGTCGTCGAACCGAAAATGGCCAGCCGCGCCCTGATGTGGGCGGTGAAGGAAATGGAACGGAGGTACAGGCTGCTGGAGGAAAAACGGGTCAAATCCTTCGATTCGTATAACGACCAGGCTGAAGCGGAGGAAAGACTTCCCTGTATTGTGATCATCGTTGATGAACTGGCGGATCTGATGATGGTGGCGTCCAAGGACGTGGAAAGCTCCATAGCACGCCTGGCCCAGATGGCCAGGGCGGCGGGAATGCATCTGATCCTGGCGACCCAGCGGCCTTCGGTCGATGTCCTGACCGGCCTCATCAAGGCCAATTTTCCAACCCGCATATCATTCAAGGTGTCCTCCAAGGTCGATTCCCGCACCATTCTCGACCAGGGCGGGGCGGATCATCTTCTCGGCGACGGTGACATGCTGTTTTCTCCCCCGGGTGCAGCCAAGCTGAAACGTATACACGGCGCCTATATAGCCGAGGCGGAAACGGAACGGCTGGTCGCCTTCATCAAGGGGCAGGGGAAGGCGGAATATGATCAGTCCGTTCTCCAGGAGGTCGAGGAGGAACCGGAAGACGGGAACAACAACGGTGCCGCCGGGGAATATGATGACAGGTATGATGAAGCCGTGGCCGTGGTCACCGAGACGGGACAGGCTTCCATTTCCATGGTTCAGCGCCGGTTGCGGGTCGGATATAACCGGGCGGCGCGGATGATCGAAATGATGGAGCTGGAAGGAATCGTCGGCCCGTCTGACGGCTCCCGGCCCCGTGAAGTGCTGGTTCGTTCAAACTATTCCGACTGAACCATCCTCAGCACTTTTTTTTTAAGAATCCGGTATTTCCGGGTGACCCCAATCGACGATTTTTCTTGACATCCCGCGTCCATCTCATTATATGTTGAAACGAGAAAAAATGAGTGACTGTTCATTTTTTTCACCGCCCTGTTTTGGGCGAAAAAAATAGAGTAAAATCAAGCTGCTGTAGCGATTGTCGGCGACCCGGAAAAGAAGTCACACGGTGTAGTACCGTAGAGGTCTTCTTTTTTTCGGATGATATAGAGAGTGGTTTATTTGGTTTTGCGCAAGCAAAGCTGTGCAAGGAAAATCCAAGTGAGGAGGTAGTTTAATGCCAAGTTACGTAGATCCCGAAAAATGTGATGGTTGCAAGGGTGGCGATAAGACTGCCTGCATGTACATCTGCCCCAACGACCTCATGGTCCTCAATGTTGAGGAAATGAAGGCCTACAACCAGGAGCCGGATGCATGCTGGGAGTGTTACTCCTGTGTTAAAATCTGCCCTCAGGGTGCAATCATGGTCCGAGGCTATGATGACTTCGTTCCCATGGGTGGCATGGTCCATCCGATGCGGAGCTCCGATTCCATTATGTGGACCGTCAAGTTCCGCAACGGGAATGTCAAGCGCTTCAAATTCCCGATTCGAACCACGGCTGAAGGTGCTGCCAACGAGTACGGCGGCCAGAAGGGCGCCAATCTTGATGACGAATGTTTGTTCCTTGAAGCTCAAATGCCCTCTCCCCAGAAACTGGCGAAGTAGGCGTTCTCTGGAGAAGGTCGCATCAGAATTGTTCTGAATTTTTATTTTAAGGAGATTGAAAGATGGCATTACCGAATAAGCCGAAAGGCGAGTTGAAAGCTGTTCCGAATCCGGAGATTCAGGAGCACGAGTGTGATGTGCTTATTGTAGGCGGCGGCATGGCTGCCTGCGGCGCCGCATTTGAAATCAAGAAATGGGCCCCGGATGACATGAAAATCATCATGGTCGATAAGGCTGCCCTCGAGCGTTCCGGTGCCGTTGCCCAGGGCCTTTCCGCCATCAATACCTATATCGGCGAAAACCCGATTGAAAATTACGTAAAGATGGTCCGCAACGACCTGATGGGCGTTGTTCGCGAAGACCTCATCTATGACCTCGGCCGTCACGTTGACGAGTCCGTCAAGCTGTTCGAAGAATGGGGACTGCCGATTTGGAAGAAGGATGACCAGGGCAATAACCTGGACGGCGCCAAGCCCGCTCCGAGCCTGCGTGAAGGCGGCCAGCCGGTTCGTACCGGCAAATGGCAGATCATGATCAACGGCGAGTCCTATAAGTGCATCGTAGCCGAGCCGGCCAAGAAGGCCCTGGGCGAGGAGAACATTATCGAGCGCGTGTTCATCGTCAAGATGCTTCTGGACAAGAACGTTGACAACCAGATCGCCGGCGCGGTCGGCTTCTCCGTTCGTGAAAACAAAGTCCATGTCTTCAAGTGCAAGACCGCCCTGGTTGCCTGCGGCGGCGCGGTCAATATTTTCCGTCCGCGTTCTACCGGTGAAGGCAAGGGCCGTGCATGGTACCCGGTATGGAACGCCGGTTCCACCTACACCCTGTGTGCCCAGGTCGGCGCTACCCTGACCATGATGGAAAACCGCTTCACCCCGTCCCGCTTCAAAGACGGCTATGGCCCGGTTGGCGCTTGGTTCCTGTTGTTCAAGGCCAAAGTGCAGAACGGCCTCGGTGAATTCTATGCCAACAGCGATGCGGTGAAGGATGAACTGGCCAAATTCATGCCGTACGGCGCCTCTCCGGTTACGCCGACCTGCCTGCGCAACCACCTGATGCTCAATGAACTGAAAGCAGGCCGAGGCCCGATCTACATGGCCACCGACGTTGCCCTCAACGCCTTCCTCGAAGAGAAGCGCGCTGCCGGCATGGACGAGAAGGCCGTGCAGAAATTCTGGAAACATCTCGAATCCGAGGCGTGGGAAGACTTCCTGGATATGTCCGTCGGCCAGGCCGGTCTCTGGGCCGGTGCCAATGTCGAGCCGGAGAAAGTCGGCTCCGAGATCATGCCGACCGAGCCGTACATGCTTGGTTCACATTCAGGCTGCTGCGGCATCTGGACCTCCGGTCCGAGTGAGGACTGGGTACCCGCAATCGACGGGCCGCGCTCCCATCAGTACAAGTGGGGCTACAACCGCATGACCACGGTTGACGGCCTGTTCACCGCCGGTGACGGTGTCGGCGCCTCCGGGCATAAGTTCTCCTCCGGTTCCCATGCGGAAGGCCGTATTGCCGCCAAGCAGATGGTCAAATACTGCCGCGACCACGCGAGCTTCAAGCCGGAACTGGCACAGAGCCCGCAGGAACTGGCCGATGAGATCTACGCACCGGTCAAGCTGTACTTAGAGCATGTCGCCAAGAGCACGGCTGCCGACGTCAATCCCAACTACTGCAAACCGGCCGGTTTGATGATGCGCCTGATGAAAGCCACCGACGAATACGGCGGCGGTGTTGCGACCTACTACATGACCTCCGGCAAACTGCTCAACATCTGTCTGGATCTTCTGCGCATGATGCGCGAGGATGCAGAGAAGATGGCGGCCGGCGACCTGCACGAACTGCTGCGGGCCTGGGAGAACTACCACCGCATCTGGTGTGTCGAGTCCCACATCCGCCACATCGAGTTCCGCAAGGAATCCCGCTACCCGGGCTTCTACTACAGGTCTGACTATCCGACCTGTGACGACGAGAACTGGAAGGTGTTCGTCAACTCCACTTTCGACCCCAAGACCAAGGAGTGGAAGTGCGAGAAGGTCAACTGTGTCAACATCTTTGAAACCGATCCGTGGCTTTAATTTTTTAGGGACACGATTGGATGAGAAAAATCTCCAGGCTCCCTCGGGGGCCTGGAGATTTTTCATATCAGCCATTTTTTGGTTGAATTGAGGCGAGTTCCTGGTATAGAAAAGAACTCGATTCATTTGAGCCAGAAAGTAATTTTTATCAATACCAGCATATATGGAGGTTTGGCATGAGCGACACTGCAGGAACTGGTGCTGTATTGGTTGTGGGCGGCGGTATTAGCGGCCTGACGGCTGCCCTGGAAGCAGCTGAAGTGGGAAACGATGTGTTTATTATTGACAAAAATCCCTCCTTCGGCGGCCGGGTTGCCCAGCTCAACCAGTATTTCCCTAAACTCTGTCCCCCAACCTGCGGACTCGAGATCAATTACAGGCGCATCAAGGACAACCGCAGGGTCAGGACCTATTCCATGACCACGGTCAAGTCCGTTTCCGGCGGACCCGGCAACTACGAGGTCCAGCTGGTCACCGCGCCCCGTTATGTCAATTCAAACTGTACCGCCTGCGGTGAATGTGCCAAAGTGTGCCCCGACCTGATCGACGACCCCTTTAACTTCGGGATGAACAAAACCACCGCCATCCGCCTGCCGCATGAAATGGCCTTCCCCCATCGGTATGTCCTGGACAAGGAAGCCTGTTCGGCCGAAACGCTGGAAGCGATTAAAGGGGCCTGCAAGTATGACGCAGTGGACCTCGACATGCAGCCGGAGACGTTCACCATCCATGTCGGCTCCATTATCTGGTCAACCGGCTGGGATCCGTATGATGCCAAGAAAATGGACAACCTGAAGTTCGGCCAGTCCTCGGCCATCATCACCAATATGATGATGGAACGGCTCGCCGCCCCGAACGGTCCGACAAAGGGCAAAATCCTCCGCCCCGGAGACAACAAGGAGCCGGAATCCTTCGCCTTTGTTCAATGCGCCGGGTCCCGGGATGAAAATCATCTCGAATACTGTTCCTATATATGCTGCATGGCCACCTTCAAGCAGATGACCTACATACGTGAACGATATCCCGAAGCCCAGATTTACGTGTTTTACATTGATCTGCGTACTCCCGGGAGATATGAGCATTTCCGGGAGAAACTCCTGGGAGATCCCAAGTCCCAGTTCATCAAGGGCAAGGTTGCCGATATCATCCCCGAATCTGACGGTGGTGTTACGGTTGTGGCCGAGAACGCCCTCACCGGCGCCAAAATCCAGCAGAAGGTTGATTTGTGCGTCCTGGCAACGGGAATGCAGCCGGCTCTGGGGCAGAACGGCAAGTCTCTCGGAGTCAGAATGGACCCCAACGGGTTTGTCGTCAGTGATGCCGACAAAGGGCAGTTTGCCGCCGGGTGCGCCAAATCGGCAGTTGATGTGTACACAAGCGGCCAGTCTTCCACCGCAGCTGCCCTGAAAGCAATTCAGATCGGAAAATAGGAGGTATGGCAATGGATAAAGTATATGGTGCATATCTTTGTACTGGATGTGGAATTGGCGATGTGCTTGATGTGGACGCCCTGAAAAGCACCGCTGCCGAAGCCGGCATACCGATGCAGGATTATCCCTGTCTGTGCGGGGCAGAGGGAAGGGCGCTGATTGAAAAGGATATGGCGGAAAAAGGGGTGAACACCATTGTTGTCGCCGCCTGTTCGCCCCGGGTGATGCAGAAAGAGTTCGATTTCGGCAAGAACACGATCACCATCCGCGCCAACCTCCGCGAACAGGTTGCCTGGATCGCCGCGCCGGTCAAGAAGGAAGGGGAAGAGGCGGCGGAAGCCCCTGCCGCTGAAGGTGTCGACGAGTTTCTGCAGGAACTGGGTCAGGACTATGTCCGCATGGCCGTCGTTCGCGCCCAGAAAACCAAAAAGCCGGAACCGTACATCCCCGAATCGATGAATAAGCGGATCCTGGTCATGGGCGGCGGTATCGCCGGTCTGACCGCAGCCAGAGAGGCAAGCAAGGCCGGCTATGAAGTGACCGTCGTCGAGAAGGAGGAAGTTCTGGGCGGCAAGGCTGTGAACTGGCGCAAACAATTTCCCCTCAGTTATCCCTACGCCGAGCTGGAGGAAAATTCCATTTCCCGGATGATCGCCGAAGTCGAGTCCGATCCGAAAATTACCGTCAAGACCGGGACCGAGGTGGCGCGGGTTTCCGGCGCTCCCGGCGATTATACCGCCACCTTCAAGCCGACGGGCACAAAAGGGGAATGGGATGCGCCCGCCAAGGTTACCGTTGATGAACAGGAAAAAATTGAAAAAGGGGAAATGGAAGACCCCAATGCCGGCCTGAAAGTGTATACCGAGAAGAATCCCAACGGCGAAACGTTCGGCGCTGTTGTCCTGGCGACCGGCTGGCGATCCGCGGACGTTTCCGAATACGAGCATCTCGGATACGGCAGGATCAAGAACGTCGTGACCAACCTCGAATTCGAAAAACTTGCCAAGGAGGGCAAGGTGCCGGCAAATGTCGCCTTTATTCAGAGCCCCGGGGGCAAGGAGCACGACAAGGATTTTCCCTACTGCAACTCCGTCACCTCGATGGTGGCCCTGAAGCAGGCGAAGTATGTCCGCGAGGACAACCCGGACGGCAAGGCGTACATTCTCTATCAGCACATGCGCACGCCGGGCAATATGGAGCTGTTTTACAAGGGCATCCAGAGCGATGACGGCATTTTTTTCACCAAGGCTGCGGTCACCAAGGTTGAAGAGCAGGGCGGCGGCCTGGTGGTTGAAGCCGAAGACACGCTCCTCGGCGAAAACATGAATCTGAATGTGGACATGGTTGTTCTGGCTGCCGGCATGGTGCCGACCACCCTCGACAAACCGACCGTCAACCTCGCCTATCGCCAAGGCCCTGCCTTTGCCGATCTTGGCCTGTTTGACGGCTATGCCGACTCCCATTTTATCTGTTTTCCCTATGAAACCAGGCGTACGGGCGTCTATGCCTGCGGCGGCGTGCGCAAGGCGGAAGCCATGGATGAAACCATGGACGACGCGACCGGAGCCGCCCTGAAGGCGATTCAATGCCTTGAGTCTGTCAACCGCGGCGTAGCGGTCCATCCGCGTGCCGGAGACCAGACCTATCCGGATTTTTTCTTCCAACGATGCACGCAATGCAAACGGTGCACCGAGGAGTGTCCTTTCGGCGCCATTGACGATGATCCCAAGGGCACGCCGCTGCCCAATCCGACCCGTTGCCGCCGGTGCGGCACCTGCATGGGAGCCTGTCCGGAGCGCATTATCAATTTTGCCGATTACAGCATCGACATGATCGGTTCCATGGTCAAATCCATAGAAGTTCCCGACGACGACGAGGAAAAACTGCGGATTATAGTTTTTGTCTGTGAAAACGACGCCTATCCGGCCATTGACATGTCGGGCATGCACCGCAACGGCCTGAACAAACTTGTCCGTTTCATCCCGGTCCGCTGCCTTGGTTCCATAAACATGGTGTGGATCAAGGATGCCATGTCCTCCGGCATGGACGGCGCCCTGCTGCTCGGCTGCAAGTGGGGAGATGATTACCAGTGCCATTTTGTCAAAGGCAGCGAGCTGGCGAACAAGCGCATGGAAAACATCGGCGAGACCCTGGGTACCCTTGGTCTTGAACCGGAACGATGCGCGGTCAAGCAGGTTGCCATTTCCGATTACGACAAGGTTCCGCAGATGATCGAGGAGTTTGTTGAAGAAATCATTGAGATGGGTCCGAATCCGTTCAAAGGCTTCTAACCTTTTGTTTACGCTGACCGTGGCCGGCGCCAAATCCGCCGGCCACGGTTGCCGGTATTTGATATACAGTTTATAATTATCAGACTGAACGTCGAAACGATATTCTGGACAGGAGGACAAAATGTCAATGAACGTGCAACCCGATCTCGATTTTATTAAGGACATGAAGAGGGCGGGTGGAGACACTCTCAAGAAGTGTTATCAATGCGCCACCTGCTCGGTTGTCTGTCCGCTCTCCTCTGATGACAACCCTTTTCCGAGGCGGGAAATGATCCTTGCCGGGTGGGGATTGAAGGAAAATCTGCTTGGCGATGCCAATGTGATGCTGTGTCATCAGTGCGGTGACTGCACCACCTATTGTCCCCGGGGCGCAAAGCCCGGCGATGTGCTCGGCGCGATCAGGGCATACGCCTACAAGCATTTCGGCTGGCCCAAAGGATTGGCCAACCTGGCCAGTTCCGGCAAAAACCTGCCACTGCTCATCGGTATCCCGGCGGTCATCATTTTTGTGTTCTGGATAATTTCCGGCGGCATGCACATACCTTCCTCTGAGGATTTCGCCCGTTACGGGTACGGGCACTTCTTCGGTCATTGGAATTTCCGTCTCCTTGCCAAGAATGTCTTCTTCATCGACATCATCATGGTCCCCGCTTTCCTGCTCGCCGTGTACGCCTCGTACCGGGGCGTGTCGGCCATGTGGAAGCTGATGGTCAAGAGTTCCGGAATCGATGAGCCGCTGTACCGGCCGACGGTCAACCAGTTCATCAAGGAGTTCCTCTGGCCGTCCATCGTGGAAATTGTTCAGCACACCCGCTTCAAGAAATGCGTCACCAACGCCGACCGACTGAAAGGCCATCTGCCCCTGCTGCTTTCCTTCATTGCCCTGCTGTTTGTCACAGCCTATTCATTCTTCGTCCAGGACGTCCTCGGCATCTTCTATCCTTCCCTGCATGGTCCGATATCCATGTGGAATCCGGTCAAGATTCTTGCCAATATCGCCGCCATCGCCCTGATCGTCGGGATCGGCATCCTCTGGGGCAACCGTTCCCGCAATGAGGCGGAGGGCACGACCACCCGGACTTTTTACGACTGGTTTCTGATCTGGATGATCATGGCCGTCGGCGTGACCGGGCTGGCTGCTGAACTGTTCCGCCTGATCAACGTTGCTTCGGTCGGTTATGTCATTTATTATCTGCATCTGGTTTCGGTCATGATGCTGTTTCTGTACATGCCCTACACGAAGTTCGCCCATCTGGTGTACAGGACCTTTGCCATGGCGTTCGAACGCTACCGGGAAAGCGCCTACGTCAAAAATCCCCTGACCCAGTAATGTAGAAAACACGTATCCCAGTTTTCAAATTGGACGAAAAGCCGGAGGTAACCCTCCGGCTTTTTGTTTGGTACGCCTTTGAAAAAGTGGTTGATTTTTTCTGGGAAGCGGATATATTTGCAAGGTTAAACGCTGGCGTAGCTCAATTGGCAGAGCAGCTGATTTGTAATCAGCAGGTTGCGGGTTCAAGTCCCATCGCCAGCTCCAAGCCGGAAACCAGAGACCAGAGGACAGGAAACAGAAGTTTTCATTTTCTGACTTCTGCTGTCTGACTTCTGGCTTCTGATTCAAGGAGGGGTTCCCGAGCGGCCAAAGGGAACAGACTGTAAATCTGTCGGCGGAGCCTTCGGAGGTTCGAATCCTCCCCCCTCCACCATAAATAATCAGGCCGCGACGCTTGTCGCGGCATATGTCGCTCCGACATTATTTGCGCTGGACAAGAGCGGGAATAGCTCAATTGGTAGAGCATCAGCCTTCCAAGCTGAGGGTTGCGGGTTCGAGTCTCGTTTCCCGCTCCACTGCTCAAAATAATGTCGGGGCTTTATTGTATTTGAACAGGAAAACCGGTTTCCAGGGCCCACGTAACTCAGTCGGTAGAGTACTTCCTTGGTAAGGAAGAAGTCACCGGTTCAAGTCCGGTCGTGGGCTCCAGTCATCAGCCGGCCTGCAGGGGCGGCTGTGATGCAATGAACCTTGAGTCTGAGGAGACAAAGAGATGGCAAAGGAAAAATTTGAGCGGACGAAGCCGCATGTCAACGTAGGGACGATAGGTCATATTGATCATGGGAAGACGACCCTGACAGCGGCGATCACGCGGGTACTGTCGACGAAGGGTCA
>Ga0129302_1000535_pt1 | contig 28214 bp, 25 predicted proteins | sample BlaSprsedimmetaG_FD_94476 | JGI IMG/M metagenome (GOLD analysis project Ga0129302, IMG submission 94476) | Hot spring sediment bacterial and archeal communities from California, USA to study Microbial Dark Matter (Phase II) - Blank Spring... | ecosystem: Environmental > Aquatic > Thermal springs...
AAATGATTCGAGTACCTTTCTCGGTGTTTTCCCTGGTCTGAACCCCTTGACTTTTGCCCGTCTGCTAATTGTTTTGTATGCTTTATCGAGTGCCGTCTTCACTTCGGTCCAAGGAATTTCCATGGATATTTTTTTCTTAACAGGGCTGATGTCTTCGATTTTAACCCCAGCAGCTGATTCACCCACCGTACGTCTCCTTCTCTATATTTTCATCGTTGCTCCATTAGGTATGCCTGGTGCGAGAGAGGGGAATCGAACCCCTATCCGCACAGAGCGGGCTGGATCCTAAGTCCAGTGCGTCTTCCAGTTCCGCCACTCTCGCCTTGATTGAGTCAGAATTATCTTAGTAACTCCATATACAATTGTCAACAGAGTAGCAACATCAATTTATGGACTAAAATAAAAAAACCGCTATACAAGCGGTTTTCCACTTTTACTGGTCGGGGCGAGAGGATTTGAACCTCCGACCCTCTGAACCCCATTCAGATACGCTTCCAGACTGCGCCACGCCCCGACATTGCTTATGTGCGACTTTTCGACTCCTATCATACACGTTATTTCCATGTCAAGCACTAAGAAACTATTGAAAAAGTCTTTTTCCTAAACCTGTTTAAAAAGCGGACCCATATCGTTCAGCCTGCGCATCTTACACGAAAGGACCGCTGAAAACCTTGAAGTGTACGTATTCCCTTGCGAACCGACAAAGAACAAGAACAGCGACGTGAATAAACCATTTTAACAAACTTTTAAGTGGTTGTTCCGACATATCACCAAAAGACGGGAACAACGCCGAAAGATACTCCCCTCAAAGTTCACACCGAAGGTTCGAAAAAGAAATGTCTTTTTATCTCCTGGTATTTCTTTCCACGAATGGCCGGTATCTTTTTTAATTCTTCAATCGATCTGAATCCCCCGATTCTCTTTCGCATGGAAACGATATCCCGGGCACTGCGCTTTCCTAGTCCCGGAATGAGTTCGAGATCATCCGCTTCGGCGCTGTTGATGTTCATGGCCATATCAAGCACGTATCGTTTCGACGCATTTATCAAACCATACCGTATCGCTGAACTATGACCCTGCCCTCGCTCAACAGTAACCTTTTCCCCGTTTTGCAGCACCTTCATCAATTCTTCTTTACAACACTCATCGGTTCTTAAGCCTGCATCCGATAAGAGATCCGACACGGTTGCATCTTTCGTTAAAACATAAATCCCCCTTCTATCGGTATCCCCTGCCAGTTCAACGACGATCAGGTTCCGATCCGGTGCTTCAGTCGATAGAACGGCGCAAGTCTTCTGCAGTGATTGAGAAACATACTTCACGCCACAGATAGTCATTGCTATGATGATGAGAACGACGGCGCCCATCAACCGATTCTCTCTTCTGGTCACCATGATCAAATTTTCTGTTCTAATCCGAATGCGTCATGAAGGACCCTGACGGCAAGCTCTGTGTACTTGCTCTCAATAACACAAGATATTTTTATCTCAGAAGTACTGATCATGAGTATATTGATTCCTTCATTCGCCAGAGCAGCAAACATTCGAGATGCAACACCGGCATGGCTTTTCATTCCAACGCCGACAATTGACACCTTTGAAATGTTTTCATCAAATTCGAGTCTCTCCGCCCCGATTTCTTCGGCCACCTTATGCAGTATTGTCTGACATTGCCTGATGTCTTTCCTTGGGACGGTGAACGTCAGATCGGTAAAAGCGTCAACGCTTGCATTTTGAATAATCATATCGACGACTATATTTTGATCTGAAAGAGGTGTAAACAAGCGTGCCGCAATCCCCGGTTTGTCCGGAACATGTACCACTGTAATCTTAGCCTGATCTCTGTCATACGTCACACCGGAAACTACTTCTTTTTCCATATCTTTATCCTCCTTCGTCACTAATGTCCCCCCGTCATTGGTAAAAGATGACCGCACATAAACAGGTACTTCATATATTTTTGCAAGCTCGACAGACCGCTGCTGGAGGACCTTCGCACCGGCGCTTGCCAGTTCCAACATTTCTTCATAACTTATTTTTCTTAACTTTTTGGCTTTATCATAGATGTTTGGGTCTGTGGTGTAAACACCATTGACATCGGTAAATATCTCACAATAGTCAGCTTTGAGTGCCGCCGCGATGGCCACCGCACTGGTATCAGACCCGCCTCTCCCTAGGGTCGTAATGTTGCCTTCATGATCCGCACCCTGGAACCCGGCAACCACGACGATATGGCCTTTTCTCAGCTCATCTAGTGTCTTTTCCGTATCGATGCTGATTATCCTGGCCTTCGTATGTGCCTTGTCCGTCAATATTTTTACCTGGTGACCCAAAAAGGATTTTGCCTTGTATCCCATTTTATTCAGTATCATCGTGAGAAGCGTAACCGTTACCTGTTCACCTGTTGATATCAGGGCATCATATTCACGGTCCATGGGATTATCACTGGCGCTAAGCGCCAGCTGGATTAACCGATCCGTTTCGCCTGCCATCGCTGAAAGGACGACAACAACTTCGTTGCCCTTCTCTTTGGCAGCAACAACCCTTGATGCCACATTGTGTAATTTGTCAATGTTCGCCACAGAGGTACCACCATACTTTTGAACAATTAAAGCCATTTACCGGAAACCTCCTTTATCCAGCTCCTTTACTATTTTTGTCACACTATTTGCCGCACCCGAAATGATAATCTCTCTACGATACTCATCAATATATGTCATATATATGATTATGCTTCCCATGGGAAGCACATCAAGAATTTTCTCTGCCCATTCTATTACAATGACACCGTCTCCGTAAAAATACTCTTCATATCCCATATCACCGAGATCCTGAGAACCGGACAGCCGATATACATCAAGATGATAGAGGGTTATCCGGCCGGGATACTCATTAATAAGTGTAAATGTCGGACTCGTTACGTAATATGAATCCGGAACGTCAAGCCCCCGTGCAATTCCCTGAGTAATACAGGTCTTGCCCGACCCTAGATCTCCGATCAGGGCTATGACTTGTCCTTTCTGCAGCGCTCGGCCGATAACAGCACCGATTTCGATGGTATCCTCGGTCCGACATGATAACAGAGTGCGTTCCATTGTGTGTTCATTCAGCATAATGCGGGCGAATCTATCAAGTAACCTGCAAAGAATTCAAGAAAAAAATTATCAATTATGATTTTATGTTTTTTCGAGAATCACCATAGCGGTTGCATAGTTGTCGGTATGGGAAATACTGATATGAGCCGTCATTATGCCACGACTCGCAAGACGATCCGCCAATCCCTGATGAAACTTCAATACCGGTATTCCATTCCGGTTATTCACTACTGCAATATGCCGCATTGTAACACCATGGCGCAAATCATCTCCGAGACATTTCATAAAGGCCTCTTTTGCTGCAAAACGAGCGGCGAAATGTATGGATGTCCGCGCCTTGCAAGCGCAGTAATCAATTTCTTCTTGGGTATAGATCCTCTGGATGAACGCAATACCCCATCGATTAATAATATCTTCGATACGACCTACTTCTACAATATCAATACCGATAGCGTGAATCATCCCGGAACTCGCACGATTGCGTCGGTCATCCTGGCAACGTTTTTCATAAATTTCACATCATGAACTCGTACAATCCGTGCCCCATTCATTATCGATGCCGCCACTGTGGCGGCCGTACCACCAAGACGCTCCCTCGGCTCACCACCTGTGATGGAACCGATGAACTTTTTTCGTGATGTTCCGACAAGAATCGGCCTGCCTAGAACCTTCAGCTCATTCAAGTGTCTCAGCAGTTGAAGATTATGTCCCATTGTCTTTCCAAAACCGAACCCGGGATCGACTATAATATTTTCTTCACGGATGCCGGCGGTTCGAGCAACGTGTATCCGATTTTGTAGAAAATCAATAATATCATCCATGAATAAACGATAGGCTATATCTCCCTCCTGCATTGTTTTGGGTATCCCCCTCATGTGCATGAGCGCGATGGGAACACCTTCACGGGCAACCACAGAGGACATTCTCGCATCAAATTGCATCGCACTGATGTCATTAACTATCTCAGCCCCTTCATTGATTGCTTGATGCGCAACCTCAGCTTTCGTCGTATCGATCGATATTGGAATTCTTACTCGCTTTTTCACTTCCTTTATGATTGGAATAACCCGTGCCAGTTCTTCTTCCTCCGCAACGGGATCAGCTCCCGGTCGCGTAGACTCTCCACCGATATCGATAATATCCGCGCCATCCTCTTCCATCTGCTCTGCACAGGCCACGGCTTCTTTGAGATTATTAAATCTGCTGCCGTCTGAAAAGGAATCCGGTGTCATGTTGAGGATCCCCATTATAGCGGTGTGACCTCCCAGCGTTAAAGTTCTTTCGGGAGTTTTTATTATGAAGTCTTGCCGCTCAATGTTGCGCATCACGGTTTGCAGGTTTTCCGAAAGTCTTTGTAACCCAAAAGGTTGAAGCGAAATTTTTTCAGCAAATCGTCTCATCTGTTTGTTCGTTCCGATAATGACGGCATCAGTCTTATCGATGCTACAGGCAACGGTACCACGGGAAACAGCAACATCGCCGCCGATCGACAACATTTCCTGTTTCATAATATTCGCCACCTTACACTCTATTCCCCTGATAACGACATTAAGGGTACACATCTTGGGCACCATTGCCTGTATTCCGTAAGGATCGACTCCGATTTCCTTCAATACATCCATTGCTTCCGAAGGTGATGTTAAATCAAGATATCTCACAGCGTTCATCCCTTATACCAATACATCAACATATACATATAAGATATTGTAATCTTGAGCTTATATCGAGTTATGATCTACAATACGATCCTTTGTGTCCTCACATCAACCACTGATGTGCGGCTTTGTTTATCGACACATGTCGTCTTTTTGAATGGGTGGATCGTTATCGAATAAAGAAATGTCAGCCTCCGCCCCTCATCCCGAATCAGATTGCTTTTCAGAAGAGCTGCGGCATAGTGCAATATCGAAGAGTGCTTCGATGTAATGTCCCGTCGCTTCCGCTCCAATAATTCATTCCCACGTGCCGACATATGCAAGAACGAATCAAATTTCACGAATTGATTTTCAGGAATCACATCAGCCGGCGGTCAGTCGCGACGTATTTCATGAGGCCGCACCAGCTGAACCCGATTCTGATTCATTTGCCCGGGACATTGCGTTGGCTTCACTGATTCCCATGATAACATCGACCTCGTCCGCATTCAATACTTCCTTCGAGAGGAGTTCTTGTGCCAGTTTGTGGAGGATTTCAATCTTCTCCATGAGAAGCGTTTTTGATCGTTCATAGCCATCACGAACGATTGTTGATACTTCGACATCAATCTTTTTGGCTGTCTCTTCACTGTAGTCCTTGTGAGTGGCAAACTCTCTTCCCAGAAATATCTGTTCTTCCTTTTTGCCATACGTCAGTGGCCCCATGTTATCACTCATACCCCACTCACAGACCATTTTTCGCGCAAGTTCCGTGGCGCGCTCTATATCATTGCCGGCTCCTGTGGTAAAATCATGCAATACAAGCTCTTCAGCCGCTCTGCCGCCGAGAAGTATGGCGATATTATTGAGGAGATATTGCTTGGGATAAGTGTGTTTTTCATCCGTCGGCAACTGCATGGTAAGACCAAGAGCCCTTCCCCTGGGGATGATGGTAACCTTGTGGAGTGGGTCAGTACCCGGTATCAGCTTGGCAATAAGCGCATGCCCCGCTTCGTGATATGCCGTAATCCGTTTTTCCTGTTCACTGATAACCATACTCTTCCGTTCGGTCCCCATAAGCACCTTATCTTTAGCGTACTCGAAATCGCTCATTTCGACCGATGTCTTATCAAAACGTGCTGCGCGCAGTGCCGCTTCATTTACCAGGTTTTCTATATCAGCACCTGAAAAACCGGGCGTTCCCCGCGCCAGAACTGCCATATCGACATTTTTATCAATGGGCACATTATTGACGTGGACATGGAAGATTTTTTCCCGTCCCTTAATATCGGGAAGGGGAACGACGACCTGACGGTCAAATCTCCCCGGACGCAGCAATGCAGGGTCGAGAACATCGGGACGGTTCGTTGCCGACATGATTATCACCCCTTCGTTTGATTCAAAACCGTCCATTTCGACGAGGAGCTGATTCAATGTCTGTTCGCGTTCGTCATGACCGCCGCCTAGGCCAGCACCACGGTGTCTCCCAACAGCGTCGAGTTCGTCGATAAAGATGATGCATGGCGCGTGCTTTTTGCCTTGATTAAAAAGATCCCTCACTCGAGATGCACCAACGCCTACAAACATTTCAACGAAGTCGGACCCGCTGATACTCAAGAACGGCACACCGGCTTCACCAGCGATTGCCCGTGCGAGAAGCGTCTTTCCGGTACCGGGAGGTCCGACGAGGAGAACGCCCTTGGGAATTCGCCCCCCCAGTCTCGTAAATTTCTTCGGATCCTTGAGAAACTCAACCACCTCCTGAAGTTCCTGTTTTGCTTCGTCAATGCCTGCCACATCGTCAAAGGTCACTTTCGACTGTTTATCCGTCATGAGGCGCGCCCTGCTTTTGCCGAACGACATGGCCTTACCGCCGCCAGACTGCATCTGCCTCATGAAGAAAATCCATACACCTATAAGCAATATTATGGGAAACCACGATATGAGAATGGTCATATACCACGAGGAACCTTCAGCCGGCTTCGCGGCAATTCTCACGCCTTTTTCTTTTAAGAGTGCAATGATACCGGAGTCCTTCGGGGCATATGTCTTGAATACCCTTCCGTCAATTAATTTTCCTTCGATATTTTCGCCTTTAATCGTGACTTCCTCAACCTGCCCTCTATCGATATAACCGACCAAGTCGCTGAATATGATTTCCTGACCAATCTTTTGCGGCTGATTAAACATATGGAAGAGAAGAATTATGACCAAACTGATAATAAGCCAGAGGGCTATGTTTTTGTGAACAGGACTCACGCTTTATGCTCCTTTATCTTAGTTCTCCGAGATGCCTCACAGCCATTAACTATCAGACATTTCGATTAAAATCTAATGCTTGCATTTCTGTATAACAATCGGTACGGATTATCAAATCATTTCTACTCTTATTACTGTGCCTGTTGTATCCGCCACCTTGACTCTGTCATGCAACCGAAGTCCCGGTATCCAGATAACGGACGAAGCGTCAACAAGAAGCGGGATCAAACCCCTGTCTCGCTTCGGCACTTTTGCATCGATGAATATCGATTTCAATTTTTTTGTTCCGGTCATTCCCAAGGGCTGAATTGTATCACCCGCTCTGAAATTTCGCACGACAAGGGGCGGCGTCACCCCTCGTAAATCTATATATGCTATCGTGCCTGAATTGTAATCAACCTGGTCGGCAGCTACATAATCAAATTTCATTCCACGTCCTGTTTCGCTGATATGGACCAGTCCGGGCACGGATACCTCATAAATATAATCATTTACACCCTGTTTGTCATTCCGGTAACATATTTTTTTTCTGCAATCAGGAGATGTCTTCTCTGATATGAAATTATGTTGGCCCCTATAGATTGTAAAACGATCATATTCTCTATACACGGTTATGCCGTCCGGAAGGTCGATACGGGCATTCGGCTTGCTTCCGAAAATCAGGTCAATAACGGCCTGTACATGAACATATCCTATTTCTTTTGCGGGCTGAGCCCCGTTTTTCAGAAGTCTTTTCACAATTCTGAACTGCAATGCCGAGTGTAGAATCTGAAATTTCCGGATATCTATCTCTACTTCATTACTTTCCACGTTACACTTCCACCGGGTGAAATATTTATCCGCCGCCTTCTCGATAAAATCATTTTCTCTTCTCAGTATCCCCGATAAATGACTGAGGCTGTCCACGATTTTCGGGTTATAGTTGTTTTCAAGATCAGGGATGAGATGATGTCGTATTCTGTTTCTCAAATATAATATATCCCTGTTTGAGCTATCGGTAACGTACATCAACCCTTTCGATTCAAGAAAGCTCTCAATGGCTTTCCTCGAAAGCTCAATAAGCGGTCGTATGTATATGCCATCCCGCACGGGAAACATCCCCTTTAATCCCCCACTCCCGCTTCCACGCAGAATTTTCATAATAACAGTCTCGGCCTGGTCGTTTTTAGTATGTCCAAGAGCAATTTTGTCCAATTTATGGAAATCCGCCGCCTCCTCAAAAAAGCGATACCGCTCTCTCCGGCATATGTCTTCCACGGAACCTTTGTCCTTTCTACAAAGATCCGGTACGGATATCTTTTTACGTATGACCGGGATATCGAGTGCACGTCCCTGATCGTGAACGAATGCTTCTTCACTATCAGACTCGTGGGATCGCAGACCGTGATTCAAATGAATGATTACAAGGCGCATCGAATATTCATCGACAAGAGACAGCAAGCCATGAAGAAGCGCGATTGAGTCAGGCCCGCCGGATACGGCAACCCCGACTCTGTCTCCCCTGGATACCATCGAGTACTTTGCTATCGTTGCACGAAACTTCTTAATCATACTCAGTCTCTTCGCATTTCATGGATCGGTAACGTTGATTTGTCAGTAACCAGCTTAGTACATCACGAACAATGTCGGCCGAAACTCATATTACCCAATGTAAATCATTCGCACTTCCTGCACGCTAAGTTACATAATGCTAGAAAAATACTTCTGTAAGAATCCTGATATCCTCACATTGATAATCAGGTTGTAATGCAAGCAACTTCTCCCGGCTTCCCAGGCCGTTTAATAATGCACAACTTATTGTCCCCGCATTCTTTGCCAACAGCACATCATTGTCGCCGTCCCCGATAACCACCGTTCGATGTACTTCCGTACGAGTTTTTTTAATGATGGGAAGTATAAGCCGAGCATCCGGTTTGTTAAATTCTCTGCTGTCCATTCCAATTATTTCGTCGAAGAAACCCGTTATATTCAGCTCGTCTGTCATCTTTAAAGTAAAAGTATAGAGTTTATTCGTAATAATAACTTTTTTCTTACTTTTAAAGTGCTCCAATACTTCAATGACTCCAGGATATAGATCCGTTGTATCCAATAGATGCTCTTCATAATAGTCCATGAATATTGATAATGCTTCATCGAATTTTCCCGGGAACGCGCCTCCCAGAGATCGTGCTATCAGCTTATTTACCCCGTCGCCTATGTATCCGATAATGTGATCTTCTGGTAAAACCGACAACCCCAACTTCTTCAATGTATGGTTTACCGATGCGGCAAGATCTTTTCCTGAACGGACCAGTGTGCCGTCAAAGTCGAATACCATTAAATCAATTCCCTGCATGTCTTTTCACGATACTCCTTAACACGATGAAATACCTGCATGTTGCACGACCGACTATATAAGACTCATCCGCCCTTGACAAGAACTAATGTGTGAATATCCATATGCGCCTGAATCCCATAAATTTATTTATTTGACATACCCTCTTGTCGTGTGATACGTCCACTGCAACCGCTTGGATCCGAATTACATGGACTGAGACGGAGTGGTCGTTACTTACAAAAGGCACTACTGCATTTCAAGGCCTTTCCGTTTTCATGCGGAAGGGCTTTTTTTGTTAACGAACATTGAAATAACTGAAAATCTTACCGCAGTGAATCGAAGCAATTCAATATCCTCACCGGGAGGTCTGCCACTATGACTGCGCTACATACATCGAATGATAAACATACAAAGATTAGCATCATCGGAATGGGTAAAGTCGGCACAGCGGTGGGCTATCTCCTCAAATCTGCCGGGTATGCCGTTGTTGCCGTTGCCGGTCGCTCTGATGCGTCGATAGCATCCGGTGCGAAATACTCCGGTGGCACACCCCACGCCAATCCGGCACAAGCCGCAGCAAAGGCATCGTGCATTTTTATCACGACGACGGACGATGCGATCAAACCGGTCTGTGACACCATAAGCATGGAAGGTGCAGTCGGACCCGATAAAATTGTTGTCCATATGAGCGGCGCAGGCGGGCTGGATCTTCTCGAATCCGCCCGAGCTTCAGGGGCCTTTGTCGCAAGCATACATCCGATCCAGACCTTTGCCACCATAGACAGCGCCATTGACACCATCCCTGGGAGCTCATTCGGAATTACGGCACAGGAGGAAATCAAAGCCTGGTGTCTTCAGATCGTCAAGGATCTCGGCGGCATTCCTTTTTTTATTACAGAGGAAGACAAGCCGCTGTATCATGCAGCAGCGTGTATAGCATCAAATTACCTCGTTACACTCATTAACATCGTTGTTGAAATATATCAGTCGATCGGCCTGTCTCGAGAGGAGTCAATCAATGCATTCTGGCCGCTGGTTATGGGAACGATTAAAAACATACCCCTGCACGGAACAATTCAAGCTCTCACCGGCCCCATAGCCCGAGGAGATGTCGGAACCGTTCAGAAACATCATGAAGCATTTCGGAACAAACTCCCCCACCTTCTTTCGTTTTATCAGGAAATGGGGTTGCTTGCCGTTGATATTGCTTTGAAAAAGGGAACCCTGTCATCTGATGGGGCGGAAAACATTAAACAGTTACTTATGGGAGGAATGACTAATGAGTAAAGAAGGCAAAATGAACAAGATAACAAAAGCCACAATACTCGAAATGAAGAAAAAAGGTGAAAAGATTACCATGTTAACGGCGTATGATTATTCAACAGCTGCGGTCATGGATGAGGCGGGCATTGATATGATTCTAGTCGGTGATTCTCTGGGCATGGTTGTACTGGGTTACGACAGCACGCTGCCCGTGACAATGGAAGACATGGTTCATCATACCAGGGCCGTCTCCCGAGGTGCAAGCCGAGCTATGGTAATCGGCGATATGCCTTTCATGTCATATCAGGCATCGGTGGAAGAAGCTGTCCGTAACGCAGGCCGTCTTATGCAGGAAGCAGGCGCCCACGGCGTTAAATTAGAAGGGGGAAGAGAAGTGGCCGATGTCGTCGCAAAGATTGCTTCTGCGGGGATTCCTGTCGTGGCGCATCTTGGACTGACGCCTCAGTCGGTTCATCAGTTGGGCGGATACAGGGTTCAGGGTAAGGATGACGCTGCGGCTGTAAGAATAAAAGAAGACGCGAAAATTCTCGAAGAAGCGGGGGCTTTCTCAGTCGTTCTTGAATGTGTCCCATCTAAACTGGCTGCAGAAATTACGGAATCACTGGAAATAGTCACGATAGGAATCGGAGGCGGTGTTGATTGTGATGGTCAGGTTCTTGTGGTTAACGACATGCTCGGAATGTTCGATAAGTTCATACCCAAGTTTGTGAAAAAGTACGCCAATCTCAATGTAAACATGAAAGAGGCTATATCTCAATACATCGATGAGGTTAAAAGCGGAGTTTTCCCGGGCCCGGAACACTCATTCAAATAAAGGCACTGCGTCGCCGATCGTGGATCGTGATTTGTTTTCAACTGTCGCGATCCACGTATTCCGGGTTACAAGCCACATTTACCCTGTTATGCTTTCTCCAGCTTTCCCTCTTTAAAAAGCGCGATAACTGCCTCCACGGTACCGGTTGCACCGAGATATACTTTTATTCCGGCACCTCTTAATATGTCCTTTGACTTTCGTCCGATATGACCGGTAATCACACCGTTGACCTTCTGACCGGCTACAAGGTTCCCGGTAGCCGTGCCACGGGTCACTCACTGCATGTGTTGTCCTGTATTCTCTATTGCCGAGAATGACATTGTTTTGGAATCAACAATCACGTAATATCTACACCTTCCGAATCTCGGATCAACCAGATTCGACAACTCAGGTCCTGTTGAAGATATTGCCAGCTTCACTTCTCCTCCTCTGCCACGGTTTATCAAAAGACGAAAATTACCCTTTCATCGAACAATCCGTTTTGATATTCAAAAACAGATACCGACATTATGTGTTGTGAAATGTACATTACCATGTCTGGAAGCAATCCGGCAAGATCAAACAATAATGACGATATATGGTGAATTACTGCAAAATACTTGACATACTGCTCTGTGACGAGTAGATGTGTAAATCTGTTTTTATAAATTCTGTGCCTCAGTGCGAAGAGAGAGGATATGCTGGTTAGGACTCTAACTGAACTTAAAGCAAATGAATATGGTATAATACGCGAAATCCTGGGAGGCGCCTCATTGACAAATCGTCTTGGAGCCCTCGGAATCATACCCGGTCAAAAAATAACAAAAATAAGTTCCATGTTTTCCAAAGGACCTGTCACCGTTCAGGTTAATCGATCTCAGATTGCACTCGGATTTGGTATGGCAAGTAAGATTCTTGTCGATGTGGAACGGAAATCAGAATGAAAATCTTACTCATGGGCAATCCCAATGTCGGTAAAAGTGTTCTCTTTTCCCGATTAACCGGCGTACGAGTCCTTTCTTCAAACTATCCCGGCACAACTGTAAATTATACCCAAGGTTTCATGAAGGTTAGCGGAGAGACCGCAGAAGTCATCGATGTCCCCGGCACGTACACCCTTGAACCGACCTGTGAAGCCGAACAGGTTGCTGCTGAAATGTTTCCATCAGGTGACGTGATTGTCGATGTGGTCGACGCCACCAACCTTGAACGAAACCTGTATCTGACACTCCAATTACTTGAACAGAAAAAGCCGATTGTTGTCGCCCTTAACCTCTGGGATGACACAAAACACCGGGGTATTTCCATTGATGTAGACAAACTCCGAGACATTCTCGGTGTCCCGGTAATCCCAATATCGGCAAGAACTGGACAGGGGATCAATGAACTCGTCAAAAGCATTCCCGATGCAACATATCCAAATAATCTGCCGAGCAGTCTCGATGAACGATGGGCGGCAATCGGCAACATAATTGACCAGGTTCAACACATAACGCATCGGCATCACACCTGGTATGAACAACTCGAAGATGCCAGCGTGAAACCGAGATACGGAGGGTTTATTGCAGCGGTTATTCTTGCCGCTTCGTTCCTCTCCATTCGTTATCTGGGTGAATCACTGATAGATTATGTATTCGATCCTATCTTCAACAACCTCTGGACCCCTGTTCTCATGAAACTGAGCGGCGTAATGGGCGGGGGCGGATTTCTTCATGATATTATCGTCGGCAAGCTAATCGAAGGGAAAATCCATTTCGTCGAATCGTTCGGTCTTCTGAGCAGCGGACTCTATGTTCCATTTGCCATGGTGCTCCCGTATATTTTTGCTTTTTATTTCGTTCTCGGACTTCTGGAAGATGTCGGCTACCTGCCGAGACTGGCAATCCTCCTCGATACGACCATGCACCGTCTCGGACTGCACGGCTATGCTATTGTTCCCACCCTGCTCGGTTTCGGATGCAATGTTCCGGCAGTATTGTCCACGCGAGTTCTTGAAAGCAGACGGGAACGATTCATTGCGGCCACACTTGTATGCATCGCCATACCGTGCGCATCGGCTCAGGCAATGATCTTCGGCCTTGTCGGCAAATTCGGATTTCAATATGTTCTTATCGTATATCTTACCCTGTTTTTTGTATGGATTATCCTTGGAAGCATACTGAACCTTTTCCTGAAGGGACTGAGTCCCGAGCTTCTGATCGAAATTCCTCCCTATCGTCTCCCGCCATGGAATTCTATCTTTCAAAAGCTCGTCATGCGGATACGTCACTTTCTCATAGAGGCGGTTCCGATCATTCTAGCGGCCGTCCTGGTTATCAACATTCTTTTCGTATTCGGTGTATTCGACGCAATAGCGCGCTTTACGGCACCGGTCATAACGGGACTCCTCGGCCTCCCCAAGGAGGCTATTACCGGAATTATTATCGGTTTTATCAGAAAAGACGCCGCTCTCGGCATGTTGGGGCTATTACCGCTTACCGCCAAGCAAATGGTGATCGGCAGCGTTGTTTTGACTATGTTTTTTCCGTGTATCGCCACCTTTGTCGTTCTTCTCAAAGAACTGGGGCTCAAGGATTTCTTCAAATCATCGGCAATCATGATTATAACGTCAATGGCTGTAGGGGGAATTCTGAACCTCATTCTCTGATTTCTGCATAAAATAAATTGTCATACATACTCGGTCCATCGAAATACGTCGATCCATTCCTTCATGTCAGCACTGGTGGATGTTTCTATGAAAATCCGACAACTGAACGTTCACCATCCCGCATTAACTATATTATTCGACTTCCATCATTTCGCCGACTCCGCATTATTTTTTATAACCATCGGGCGTGAAAATACTTGACAAATATGAAACATAGTCATAGTGTTCCATCGTTTTGCTAAAATTTGTCAGGAAATTCAGTCAGCCTGACCGAATGAGGCGGTAACTGTCATGGCAGGAAAAAAAGGTATGATCACAATCGACAGTGAGCTGTGCAAAGGGTGTTACCTGTGCATTGCGGCGTGTCCCTACGGGCTGATTGAAATATTTGATGAACTCAATCAGTTTGGCTATTACCCCGCACACTTTACCGGGGGCAACGACAAAAATCGTGAATGCACCGGATGCGCCACCTGCGCGCTCGTCTGTCCGGATGTTGCAATCGAGGTCTATCGTGAGTGAAAAAGTATTATTGAGAGGAACTCAGGTGATCGGGGAAGCGGCAATACGTGCAGGCTGCCGATTCTATGCGGGATATCCGATCACACCGCAGAATGAGTTGACCGAATATATGGCCCGATCCATGGATAACATCGAGGATGGGACGTTTGTTCAGGCTGAAAGTGAAATTGCCGCGATAAACATGGTTATCGGCGCCTCGATGGCCGGTGCTCGAGCCATGACGAGTTCATCGAGTCCGGGAATCAGCTTAAAACAGGAGGGCATATCCTTTCTGGCCGCACAAGAGCTTCCCGCAGTCATCGTCAATACGATGCGCGGCGGACCGGGACTCGGCAATATTGCCCCATCACAAGGTGACTATTTTCAGGCAACAAGGGGCGGTGGACACGGTGATTATCGAACTATCGTTCTCGCGCCGGACTCCGGCCAGGAACTCGCCGATCTGACACGAACGGCCTTTGAATACGCCGACAAATATCGAAGTCCCGTCCTCATGCTGGCTGATGGCATGATGGGGCAGATGATGGAGCCGGTTGTATTTCCGGAACCGATTGATGTTTCTTTATTACCGCACAAACCATGGACACTTGGCGGTGCCGAGGGAAGACCGAGCAGGATTATTCTATCGCTCCTCTTGAATCCGGCAAAGCAGGAAGAGCTTAACTGGAAACTCGAAAGAAAGTACGAAACCATCACTCGTGAAATACCGAAAGCTGAAAAATACATGACTGATGATGCTCATCTTGCCGTTATCGCCTATGGAACAGCGGCCAGAATTGCAAAGGGTGCCGTCAAGCGCGTCAGAGAGATGGGATTAAAGGTCGGACTCTTCAGGCCGATTACTCTCTGGCCTTACCCGAAAAATGACCTTCGAGACCTTAGTAGACATATAAGGGATTTCCTTGTTTTTGAAATGAACACGGGGCAGATGGTTGAAGATGTAAAGCTTTCGCTGGAAGGAAAAAGTAATGTTCATTTCTATGGCCGTCCTGGAGGCACCATATCCACCCCCGATGAAATAGCTAAAATGATAAACACCCTTTACCATCGTCAAAACCTTGAAGAGGAATAGAACGTAATGAAAAAGGTTTTTCAACGACCGAGATATTTGAAAAAAGCAGTTTTTCACTATTGTCCCGGGTGCGGCCACAGTATAATTCATCGCTTGATTGCAGAAGTCATCGAAGAGTTGAACATCGGAGAAAAAACGATTGGCGTTCCCCCTGCAGGTTGTGCCGTCCTGGCTTACGATTATCTCGATGTGGATATGGGTGAAGCACCGCACGGTCGCGGCGCCGCAGTTGCCACGGGACTGAAGCGGGTGCTTCCGGACCATATAATCTTCAGCTACCAGGGAGACGGCGATATAGCCGCCATCGGAACAGCTGAGACGATACATGCAGCGAACAGAGGAGAAAATATTTCCGTATTCTTTATAAATAACGCCTGTTATGGCATGACCGGCGGTCAGATGGCACCGACGACGCTCCTCGGTCAGGAATCAACAACAACACCCGGGGGCCGTCGCAAAGATCGGGATGCAGCACCCATCGACCTCAGTGAAATGCTGGCAATCGCCAGGGGCAGCGTTTATATAGAGAGGACTACCGTCAACTCCCCGAAGAGCATCAGAAAAACCAAGAAAGCCATAACGAAATCGTTTAAAATTCAAATGGCAGGTCTCGGATTTTCTCTTATAGAAATTCTTTCCCCCTGTCCTGTCAACTGGAAGATGGCACCGGTTGAAGCTGCAAGGTGGATTGATGATGAAATGATAAAGACATTTCCACTGAAAGTCATCAAAGATACGGCTGGAAAAATCGACTGATGATCAAGTCACCCCTATGAAAACGACGTAGAAGGTTTATTCATTATGAAAAAAACGGTATTTGCAGGATTCGGTGGTCAAGGGGTTCTTATGATGGGATACGCCTTCGCCATGGCCGTCATGAATGACGGTAAACACATAACATATCTTCCCGCCTACGGAGCTGAAATGCGTGGGGGAACGGCGAACTGCACGGTGGCCGTTTCCGATGAAGAAATTTTCTCACCTGTCGCATCGGCTCCGGACTACGCTGTTATTCTGAGCAATCCGTCACTGATTAAATATGAAAGCATGATCAACAACGGAGGAACCGTCTTCATCAATTCCAGCCTTGTTACCAAGGAGGTCTCCCGTGACGATATACACATCGTTAAAGTGCCCGCCGGTGATATGGCCAGAAAGCTACGCAATGAGCGGATCAGCAACATGATTATGCTGGGAGCTTTTGTAAGCGGCTCACAGTTGACATCAATGGAATCAATATTGGACGCACTTGCCGAAATTACGAAGGGGAAAAAAGCAACTTTGATGAAATCGAATAAAAAGGGCCTGGATGCAGGTGCCGAATATGTATTACAAGGAGTTTAGCATATGAAAACCGTGAAGCAAATCGATCTTACACTTAAAAATGAGCCGGGGGCTCTTTCTGTCGTCAGTGATTTGCTGGGTGAAAATAGAATCAATATTATCGCGTTGTACGTCACCACCGACGGCGATATCGGTAATATTCACTTTGTTGCAAATGACCCGGCCAAGGCTGTTAATGTTCTTAAAACGGCAGGGTATCATATAGAGGAACGCGATGTAATTGCCTGCGAGGTGCCACATCATCCGGGCGGACTCAATGCGGTGTTGCGACTTTTCAAGGATGCCAATATCAATGTGGACTACATTTATCCTTGTATCGGTACCGGTGAAATAACCGTAATAATCATGGGCATGACATCCATTAAACAAGCCCTTGGTATATTGAATGATAACTGGATGAGGGTTCTCGGTCCCGAACTCTATTACATCTAGGACTTAAGGAACATAAGACACGAAGCAGGTTTCAGGACCCCGATATAAGGTATGGACCGGGGGCCAAGAGCCACAGACAAAGGGGGAAGAAACTGCTTCCAGCTTACCTTTGCAGCGATCATCCCCCAAGATGACTTCCCATGTACTCATCATGTAGTCAAACGACCAACGACATTCAATTCATTATCAGGCTTTTAGCAACGTTTTGCATGCTTTGTGCAAACATACTGCCGGGGTGGGATTTTATCATGGGAGTCAGATTCCTGGCGCTGACCTCGATCTCGGTTTGCTGAGGAAGAGAACCAAGATAATTGAGATTTATCGAAAGCATTTTTCTTGATACATCCTGCAGCCGTTTAACTACCTGTGGCACATTGCATCGACTGCCGACCCTGTTGACCAGCAGCGACGGGCTAAAACAGCTAACGACCTCCCGGAGAAGATTGAATTGGTGATGATGTTTCTCTCCCACTTCCGTCATCAATTCATTAACCACCTTGAATCTTGAATCACTCGGCGACTGCGTAAACTCCTCGATAAGCTTTTCCAGCAGGACATCCCTCTCTTTTCTCAATTCTGATTCGGTCCCGAAAAGCCTGCTTAATTTTCTGAAAAGGGCAACCTTTATGAAATTATACGCTTCAAGATATGATGCGGGATCGCAAGTTGTCAAAACAATCCCCTGGTCCGCTGTAAGGAAGAAGTCTATTACATTGAATGATGTATCACCACCAAGATCCAGGATGACATAATCGGCATTCATTTCTTTTATCGCCCTCACAAGCTTGAGTTTCCTAGAAAAACCGATGTTCGACGTTCCTAACTGGGAACTGTCACCCCCGATCAATAAGGGACCGTACTTACTGGATATAAGGACATCCTCGAGGTTGGACACCCGTTTATTCAAGAAGTCATTAATATTGAACTGTAAAAAAGTTTCGCCGAGGTACAGATGAAGGTTTGCTCCGCCCAGATCGAGATCAACAGCTACTGTTTTTTTCCCGAGTCCGGCAAGGTATACAGCCAGATTCGCGCTGAATATACTTTTGCCGATACCCCCTTTTGCACCACCGACGGCAATAATCCGTGGCGTCTGCTTGGTGGTTGCACAAGGGGTTGAATCGATCTCCGGGACATACGAACGTAAAACGCGATACGCCTCCTCCACCCTCACAAACCGCTCTTTTCTCTTTTCAATTTCATCGGTTCCTGCATCTGGGTGGTAATCAGGGTGATATCGCTTGGCCTTGGCCCGGAATGCACTTTTTATGGTGGACAGATTGAGATTCTCAAGAAATGAATCATCTTGTGCATTTTCCAGTGAAAACAGGTATGCCGAAGCCACCCGTATCTTTTGCAGTTCGGACAACTCCAAAGCCCCGATAGATATCATCCCACTTCATCCATTTCTAATGTATCATGCCTTTATAACCCATGTATCGGCCATAATAGGGAGAATCTTGACAAGATTCTTTCACGTTTCTTACGGTAAGAACATGTGTCCTCGAAGCTCGCTGTCGCAGCATTACCGTGCCGGTTGATTCTTTTTCGTTTCTTGCAGGGCCGATGGGAGAGGGATGTGCTTAACAAAGCTCAGGACGACAAGAAATAGTGCAGACTTAATAGGACAAGACATGGGTAATTTTCCAATTTTCTTTTTTAAGAATTCCCAATCTCCACTTCCTCTTTACCTAGTTCATCCGACATTACGGCACCAGCCATCAATGGATTGTCGTTGTTCCCCATTTCCTCAACCTGTGTTGTCTCAGTGCCTGCCCGCCGTCCTCTTAACTCCTCAATCTGACTGAGGGAACGTTCAAGTTGTTTCCGACGGGTTGTAACAAGAGAGTTATATTCCTTTTGAGCCTCCTCGATCTTTCTCCCCATCCTTTCCATGGTGGAAATAAAGGACTCCCACTGTTTCTGGAAAGTCCCCAGAAGCGACATGATCTGTGCCGCCGTCTTTTCAAGGTTGAAATTATCCACGGCCTGTCTGATAACTGCCAGAACCGCATAGAGTGTAATGGGAGAACAGAGAATTACCTTTTGTTTCAATGCATCGTCAAGGATTGTCCGGTCATTTTCGTTGATAAAGGCATACACCTGTTCATTCGGAATAAAAATAATGACATAATCGACGGTATTATCACTCGGATCGATGTAGTCTCTTGTTGTCACCTCCCTGATTCTCTGTTTGACATCTTTCATGAACCGGTTCTTATGGGACTCCCGGTCAGTCTCTCCGTTTGCCTCAAGATATTTCAAATAATTATTAAGAGGGAATTTGACATCCATGTTGATTTTCAGATCCTGAGGAAGCAGAAAAGTATAATCCGGTCTTGATCCTGCCGTTTCCAACGCCTTTTGTTTCCTATAGTTTATACCTTCAATGAATCCGGCAAGTTTCAGAACATCTTCCGCCATCCTCTCGCCCCACTGCCCTCGAACCTTCGTACTGGCTAGTGCCGCCTGTAGATTACTCGCCGTTTCATGAAGCCGTCGTGTTTCTTCCGAGGCGCTTCTCAACTGATGGGTGAGCTCGCCGAATTTCTGTTCTCTGTCTTTCTCGAGATTGATTACCAGCTTCTGAATTCCGGCAAGGTCCTCCTTCATCATTATCAGGGTCTGGTCTATGAGTTGTTTCTTTCCCTCCAGTTCCCTTTCCCCCGCTTTTGTCTGTAGCGAAAGCGTCTTATCGGCAAGCCTTAAAAAAACACGGGTATTTTTTGACAAGGCCTCGAATGAAAGAGCTCCAAAGGAGTTTTTAACAGTTTCGATAATTCCTTCTATTTCGTTGCTCTTTCTCGCTTCCGTTTCGGACACTAATTCCCTGGCAAGCTCATGTGCCTCGCGCCTCCATAAAGCGTACACAATAAAGACAACGGCAGCTCCGAAAATAACTCCAGCGATAAATACAATCATAGTTTCCACAAGGTCATTCCTGTCGTCGCTGTTAGTATGAACGTTCTTAAAGCATAGAAACCCCACTGATGGTTCTGATTCATACACCACTATTCTGTAAAACATTGATTGTTTTTATGAGAAATTTGAAGGCACAGGTAACAGGTATAGTCGGATGGTTGGTCACATAGCATTTACGGGATGCATGCCGCCTTTTAATATGGAAGATCCCCTCAGGCAATTCCCCGACGTGCCCTTGCGACTCTGTCGGTTTGATATGCTTGTCTTCCGGCTCGCTCAAACGCGAAAATGAATCAGGAAGACGTACCGTCATTATTTTTTAATTTCACATCCGCAATGACACCTTGGTGATCAGATATGGTATCACTGATGATTTCATGTGTAATAAAGTCAAATTCAGGTGATACGAGCACCCAGTCAAGGCGTTTACTTGATTTTGGAAATGTTACCATATTCTTTGCGCCCGGATGATACGCTTTCAGTTTGAGATCATCCGTCAATAAGCGCAGAGTCTGTTCTTTTGATGTCCACTCACAATTAAAGTCACCCATAACGATCTGTGGGTTTTTTCTTCTCCGTAAGCGGTCCACAAGTTCTTGAGCCTGCCGTTCGCGTACTGTCTTCCTCGAAAAATCCAGATGAACCGACACAACATCTATGGATGGCAATCCCGGCACGGCAATCGTTGAAATCACAAATCCTTTTGAAAATGTCGGCGGCGATGGGGGAAATGTGACGGAAACGGAAGTATTCGTGGGAAAATCAGAAAGTAACGCTGTTCCGTAAGATGTGTTCTTACGTTTAACATGTTCTCCCCTGATTGAATAGGCAATACCGGCTCTTTCCGCCACGTACTGCACATGATCAAAACTACCGCTCCATGCCGACGGTCCGTCCGCCTCCTGAAGTGCTACAAGGTCCGGATTCAGTCGTTTTATCACGGCGGCAACGTCATCAAGGTTAGACTTTATGGTGGCCGTCCGTCGGAGAAGTTGATGACGTCCGTTTTTTCTACCATGTGCGATATTTAATGTCATGACACGCAGGACATTCGATCGATTAAAGTCTTGTTTTGTCTGACTCAGTGCGTACATGATCGGAAAGGTTATTTCCGACTCTCGTTTCCTTCCGTCGGTTCTGCCGGACACAAGATAGAGGGCATCGAGCGCCTTTATTCCTGCGAGCAGCAGTATGGCGCCTGCATATTTAAGATTTCTTGCTTTTCTAACTTTCATTCTCATCACTTCTTCCCGATTCTGCACACCTGTCAATGGATTATCGCAATTTTTTTGTATTAATTATATTTCCAGTTTTCAGCTGTAACGAGCGAACGCCTCCGGCATGCTGAGGTGTTATATAAATAATGGTGGGTACTATATGAATCCTTTCATCACATGTCAAAGAAAAAATTGCCATTTCGCTCTTGAAAAATATTCCTCATTGCATGGTGAAAATTAACAATCAGATATCAAGGCTATTTTCTCCCTATATCCTGATTTATCCAAAGATATGAGGATGTCCCGACATCATACGCGAATGATCTGCGACATGACCTTCATGTAATCAACAAAAAAGGACGACTCACATATTGTGCTCAAGCTGTTTGACGTTGAGATAAGGATCCTGCAAACAATTTCTTGACTTTCACGATGTACGACTTTGTCTCCTCCGGCATACGCTCGGGGGTCCTTTCGACATTCCCCATACCCCAGTTATATGCAGATAATGCCAGATCAACATCGTCGCTATATCTATTGAGGAGCATTTTTAAATATCGTGTTCCTCCCATAATGTTATCCAGGGGGTCAAAGGCATTTTTGACTCCCATATCTTTCGCTGTTTCAGGCATGAGTTGCATAAGTCCCATTGCGCCTTTGGATGATATACTCGTCGGATTGAAATCGCTCTCCGTTTTTATAACGGCCCGTATCAGGTCGGCATCAACATCATACTTTTGTGACGCATCAGTAATAATAGTTTCAATTGAATCTCGTGAACAAGCTCTGTTTTCTGTTCCTTTTGATGTAACGCATCCTTTCGTTACTACCGGTACCTCGCCACGTGACGCCGACTCACTGATTAAATGACCGATACGGTCCTGTCCGTATTGATTTATCAATATTCTGAGGAGATGATCATTGATGTGTCGTCGAACGATTTTCGTCAATTTCAAGAGCATCTCTTGCCCGATGCAGGATATCTCAAACCCTTTCATCACAGTCATTTGTTCATTAAAAATAGTGCTGAAACTACCTGTTACATCAGGGTGTCTCTCTGTCACCGTTTTCCCTGATTCCCCCACGGCTGTGCCGTTGAGTCGATTCAAGCGCTGTAGTTCATCACACTGTATTTTCATCCGATAACACCTGAAGGATATGTTGTCCTGCAGGTAACATTAAATCAAAATACATGCCACCCTGCCGTGCTGTCAATACCGGTTGTTTTTTTTATCAATGGCATGGTATCTGCAACATTGTCATTCAACATCGTGCTCTTTTGAATCATTGTTAAAACAGTTCCTTTGGCCGATATGAGACAGTGGAAGGCAATACTTTTATAACATTATGATATCATGTGTTATTTCTCCCTTCTTCTTTTCCGGCAGAAGAATAAGCATCTGCTTGTCTCTTCAGGAATACCGAAAATGCCCTGCAAATTTTGCCTATGCAGTAAAATTTGCCTGTAGTAAAAATATCCACATAAGCCTACTGCGCGAAAGGATGGAATATGAAAATAGCACCATATGATCTACTTAATAACATCAACAGCAAAAAAGCGTCAAAATCAGTGAACACCACAGGGCAGAATTTTGACGACATTCTGCGGAACCAGTTAAACTCGAATCCCTCCCATGTATCGCAAACCGCTTCACCACCACCGATGCAATCAATATCTAAGACAGATTTTTTATTGACTGATGATCGCGATAAACATCAGAACGCCGAACATGTCGAACGGTTTCTTGATACCCTTGAGACATATCAAAAACAGTTGAGTGAACCGTCGGCGAGCCTCAAAGATCTCAATATGCTGGTTTCTCAGATGGAAGCGGGGGTCAACACTGTTATGCCGATTTTAGATTCATTACCCGATGGCAACGCCCTCAAGGATATCATTAATAGAGCAGCCGTAACGTCTACAGTTGAAGTGATCAAGTTTAATCGTGGCGATTATCTGTAGTGAGAAAACTCATTTTTATGTACACCATGATTCCGGTATCGTCTGACACTATTCACGCAAGGTGATGTTCTGTCATACCGACTGATTTCGTGTCGTGTCCGACCAAAATTGCAGTATCATTCGCCGTATTGAGTAACATCTTTTCTTGTTCATTGAATGACGTATTCCGCTTTCAATGCAATTAAATAGTGTCCATGCGGAAAGGTGGTTTCGCGTTGTTCCCCTGTTGTGAAAGTGTACAACAATTGATACGATACGGATCGGTATGATAGTCTGCAAGCAGCGATAGTTAACAATTCTGTCTGTAGTTTTTATTAGCAATGTGATCCAAGATTACCTGAATCTGATCAAGGTCAAACGGCTTGATCATGTAGTAAATGATCCCCTGCCTCCGTACCTCTTTTTCCAATTCCCGTGAATTATACCCGGTCATTGCTATAATATTGACTTTCTGTTTTATCCGCTTAAAGTGCCGTATCAAGTGATATCCTAGACAATCACGCAGGTAAATATCGAGCAGTATCACATCAAACAGCTTAACCCTCATTCTTTCCAGCGCAGTATTTCCTGACGTGACCAATTCGGCACCGTATCCCCACAGGCTTAATGCCTCCTTAATGACTTTCGAAAAGGAGATGTCATCTTCAACGACTAGAATTTCCATGATGTTTCGTTTCTCTTTTCATGATTTAAACTGCGGATGTGTCTGATAAGGATAAGGCAAATGACGTGCCATCCAGGTAGATTATTTCTAAGTGCCCACTATATATGGCTAATTTATGCTACTTGAGTTAATGTGCCCGACGGTCAAAGGAAGCGAATGGATCAATGATGTTACATGCGGAAGGCATGCAAGACGCAAATTTCAGCAATAACGAGGTTTTCAGTCATGTTGCGTTCGTGCACCATTTTGGTGTTAAACGATTTCATAATTTTTCATTTTGCGAAAGAGGGTGTGCCGAGAAATTCCAAGAACTTCCGCTGCTCTGATACGGTGCCATTTGTTTTTTTCCAGTGTTTTCATAATAAGAGCTTTCTCATATCGTTCCAGCGCCGTAATCAAGTTAGTGCAACTTTCGTCATGTTTGCTATCAGCATAAACCGTCACAGATGATGATCTTGGTGGTGATGGGGACATGAAATCAAGGCTTTTGATCGTCATATACCGGTGAAGTACATTCTGTAATTCCCGAACATTCCCCGGCCAGTCATAGTAATACATTGCCTCCATGATTTTGCCGGGAAGCTGAATCGCTTTACTGCCGTTACCATTTATCTTAAGAAAGTGCTCTATAAGGAGTGGAATATCTTCTCGACGTTCCCGCAATGGTGGTACGGTAATCGGCACAATATGTATTCTATAGAAAAAATCTTCTCTCATCGCACCCTGCCTGACATGATCGACAAGATCTCTGTTTGTTGCGGCGATGATTCGGAAATCCGAATGTTGCACACGTGCACTGCCGATGGGCGTGTAGCCCCCACCCTCAAGAGCCCTGAGGAGTTTTACTTGAATATTCACGCCCAGTTCACCGATTTCGTCAAGGAATAAACTTCCCCCATCGGCTAAATCCAAATAGCCATGCTTATCAATATGTGCCCCGGTAAAGGCACCCTTTTTATGTCCGAAGAATTCGCTCTCCAACAGATTCTCCGGAATGGCCCCACAGTTAACCGGAACAAACTCTCCGTCTTTTCTGTTGCTCATATCATGTATGGCCCTGGCCACCAGCTCTTTTCCGGTCCCTGACTCCCCATAGATTATGACACTGATGTCAGAACCGCCCGCCCTCTGAATCAGTTCATACACCTCCTGCATGACGGGGCTCTTTCCAATGATTGCTCCGAGACGCCATCGATCCTTTATTGACGACTTGAGTTGCAGGTTTTCCCGCTTCAAGCGATCTTTTTCTTCCTGTTCCCGACACTCCTGATGTTTTCTCTCAGTAATATCCCTCAATGTGGTGATGATCGCAGGTTGTCCACCCCACTGGATCATAGTGTGACAACCCTCCACCCACAATTCACGGTCATCTCTGACCATACAGACGGTCTGAAACATTTCTTGTGTTTCTTGTGCGCCATTCTCGCTGTCAATTCCTTCCATGTTGTTTATAAATTCTTCTTTAAAGTCATCCCGGATAAGTTCTCTCATATTCTTCCCGATAACATGGCCTTTTTTTGACAAACCGAATAATTCTAAGAATGATCGATTAACAAGAATTATTTTCCCCCGTACACTGAGAGCAATCCCATCTGCAACATGTTCCATCAACACTCGATACCGTTCCTCATTTTCCTTCAATCTCTGCTCACGGATAATATGTTCCGTAATATCACGCGATGTAGTCATGACGGCTTTAACGTTGTCGTCCTCATCAATTTCAGGCATCAGTAAACAGTCTATCCATATTTTGCTCGGCAGCATAAACTCTATTCTGTTCGGCTGTTTTGTCTCGAATACCGTTTGTATCGCCCGCTCCCAAACTTCAACCAGGTCTTCGGGGAATCCAAGTTCCCTGTGTGTATTTCCCATAAACGAAGCAATTGGTATACCTGTCTCCTGTTCAGCCTTGGGACTCACATAAATATGTCGACACCGGCGATCGAATCTCATAATGGTGTCATGTGAATTTTCCGCGAGTGTCCTGAACATTTTTTCACTTTTCTTGAGCGCCTCCTCAGCCTTGACGCGGGCAATGGCGACTCCCATCTGTGATGTTATCGATTCAAGGGCTGTGCGCGCAAACATTGGTATTGCCTCCATGGTTCGTGATGCAACATTGAGGCATGCAATCACCCTGCCTTCATACTGAATTGGGATAACAGCAATTGATTTGATGCATTCAGCCGACTTCACAGAGTTCATAGTGCTATCCAATTCTTCATATCGACAGTATAACGGCGATCCCTTTCTTACTAGTTGAACATTATGTGAACTCTCGGGACAGAACAACACCTGTTCTGTAAATTCTTTTGATAATCCCTTGTGGAAGATAAGCTCCATACCGCCTGTTTCTTCATTAACGAGATAGACCCCGCCGCAGTCCATCTGAGAGATGCCAATTGCTGTTTCTCCGCATGCTTTTAATACGTCGCCGAGGGTTGTCAGTTTGTTCAGCTTTGCAGCGAGATCACGCTGACTGCCTGTGAGCTTCTCTGACAGTTTTCTTTCAGTAACATCCAGCAATGAAGCGACACTTCGCCCCGTTCCCGGAATCATCGAAATGGTCAATAAAACATATTTTATCGACCTGTGTCTGTCCAAAAAACTGAACTCATAATTTCTCGGCGCCAATTGATTTTCCAGCCTTCTTTTTTTGTGCTGTTGCATCATCCATTCAAGATCGGCCTCATAAACAAAATCCTTCCAACTCTTCTTGCCCTCTATTTCTTCTCTTGAATAGCCGGACATTCTTTCGAACTCCGTGTTAACGATCGATATTATAGTATTATCTTCAATAATGACGGTAGCAGTCCCGGTTGTTTCAAATATTGTCCTGTAGAGTCTTTCACTCTCCCGAACACTTTTTTCCGCTTCTTTTCTTTCAGAAATATCCCGTGCAATCCCTATTCTTCCGATAAGCTTCCCTTCGCTGTTGAAGAGCGGTGCTCCGCGTACTTCGACGGGTATTATTTGTCCGTCGTTTCCTCTAATCTCAAGTTCATTTTCTGTTGTCTCCTCCGTCCCGACAATGGTATTAAAAAGTCGTATCGCTCTATCAAGGAATCTTTGAGTTACACAATCCGTAAAGTGACGACCAATGATATCATTAAGAGTATATCCGGTAATATCCTCGAATCCTTGACTGAGATACGTCAATTTTCCGTCACGATCTATCGTATAGACGACATCCCTCAATGTTTCTATCAGCTTTCTCTGCTTTTCCTCACTTTCCTCAAGTGATGTCTGTGTCTGTTTCAATTCTGTAACATCCCGAACAGATTCGATTGCTCCTATGACTCGGCCTTCGATGTCCCGTATCGGGAATGCCTTTGCCATTAAATATCGCCCCTTGTCGTTATAAACGTCATCCGCAAATGATTCTCCGCAAATCGACTCACCTTCCTTTAGTACATTTGTATATAATGACTCTATATTCGCATCATCTGTAAAAATCAGATCAATGAGCATATAGCGCGGCTTTCCATACAATGCGATTGCACATATCTCATAATTTCTTCCGATAATCTCTTCCTTTCTTATCCCCGTCATTTTTTCCATTGCCTTGTTCCATGCAATAATTTCCCTGCGGGTGTTTATTGCAAATGTAGCATCCTGCATAAATTCGACAATGTGCCGAAATATTTCATAATTTTTCTGTTCACTGAGCTGGTCGATATTTGGCATGAATAGTTCCTTGTTCTCAGCCCATTCTTTGGGATGATAATTCACTTTTTGCGTCATGATCATTCACTGCAAAACATCTCCTGATTCATAACACGGTGATTACACGTCATGGCATGTCATTATGTGTATCAATTTTCATGCCAGCATTTGGTGTCATTTTGATGAGGAAAGGTTATATCGATGAGCTTGGTGAATGCTGCATTAAAAAAGGGGTTCAGCCCGCATCCTGAGGGAGGGGACGCGGGCTGAGGACACAACAGGTAAGGAGGAAAGGGTCCGGTACGGATAAACCTGTTATGTTGATAGTCACGAGCGACGGATCACACCGCCTCGTCCAGGAGGACCACCTCGTCATGACTGAGG
>Ga0129302_1000536_pt1 | contig 28192 bp, 25 predicted proteins | sample BlaSprsedimmetaG_FD_94476 | JGI IMG/M metagenome (GOLD analysis project Ga0129302, IMG submission 94476) | Hot spring sediment bacterial and archeal communities from California, USA to study Microbial Dark Matter (Phase II) - Blank Spring... | ecosystem: Environmental > Aquatic > Thermal springs...
ACTGTTTTCAACAATGTACCTCTATTAGTCTCCTAATATGATTTTGGAGCTACCTGTTTTTGGGTAGTTTCCGTTTGCAGACCATAATCGCCAGTGTTGCGGTGATGAGCAGAGGCAGAACAATCCACGTGGGAAACTCTGGGATTCCATCAGGTATCTCAGTTTCGGGGACTTCGAAGGGTTCCATAAGTGGATAATGGTCTGTGTTGCCGTCGCCGATACTGTGTGGGGTGTCTCCTATTCCGTCGTCGTCATTATCCACTCCAGTGTAGTCTCCCCAGTAATTGCCTGCGGTGCCGTTGTCCCAACAGGTGGGTTGGGAATCCGCAAGGGCACTTTTTTCGTTGTTTACGAAGTTGTTGTGGTAAATGCTGCAGTTGTTTGAATGAAACCAGAGCTTAACGCCGTAGCCGTTGTTTCCTGTTATGGCGTTTCCAATGATGTGAACGTTTGGAGATTCGAAGAAGTTGATGCCGTTCTCTTTGTTGCCTGTTATGCTGTTTCCATTAATGACTGTGCCGTCAGAGTGCCATGAATGGATGCCGTCCTTGATGTTTGCTGTTATATTGTTTCCCGTTATGACGTTGCCGATACATTGTTCGTATGGCGCAAAGAGCGCGATACCGTAGTCGTTGTTTGTGATGTAATTTTTTGTTATCAGCGAGTTGCTTGTGGCAACCAGCAGTATGCCTTGACTGTTGTTTGTGAGTGTTTGGTTTTGGACAGTTATGTTTGTGCAGTTCACTAGGGCTACATACCCCGCATCAGATGGCACAGTTCTGTCATGCTGGTTGACCCAGTAGATGATGGGTTTGCCGTTTATCGTGTTTGAGGTGTCGATGTCGTTGATGTAGTAGATCATCTGAACGCACGTTTCGCATGTCAGCCAAAGGTTGTATGTGTTGTTAACTAGCTGGTTGTTTCTGAAAACGTTGTTTGGGCAGTGGTCAATGTAGACGCCGTAGGTGTTGTTTGCAATTGTGTTTCCCAGAAAAATGTTGCTATGTGAAAACAGCCAAGAGGCTATCCCATATTCGTTGTCGGTTATGGTGTTTCCGGAAAGGGTGATGTCTGTGCAACCCTCCAGTGACAACCCAAAAGTGAATACGATTCCACTGCGGAAGTTTCTGATGTGCAGATTCTTTACTTCCACGTTGTTTTTTTCTTGAAGCCAAACACCCGTAAGGGTTCCGTTTCCCTGAAGAGTGTAGCCTGCCCCGTCAACGACTATGCCGCTGCGGGAAACCACGATGGTACCCTCAACGTCTCCTGTGAACGTGTAGACGTTGCCGCTGCGCTGAATCTTGTCTGTTCCAGTTATGTCTCCATCCTCAGTAATCTCGATGCTGTGAGCGGGCACCGGAGCAGGAAAGAAGTTTGCAGAAACCGAACCAACAAACTGTAAACTACAGAACAATGAAAGAGCCAGAAAAAGTATCATAGTTGAAGACACAAGTTTCTTCATATTAGACACTCTGACAATCATTCTCTCCTCAAGAATGAATAAAAGGATTTTTGTAAAGAATTCTTGACCAAACAAAAGATAAGCTAGTCAAGTTTTCTTGACCAAACGATTCTCCAGCCCTCAACAGGCACAGAGGCAACAATTCAAACAGGAAAAATGGCTGTTCAGTTTCTGGCTTACGCTGTCAGCTTATTATCTAGGAGCTTTGTTGCGTCCACTCGCAGTTCCTCCAGCGCCATTTCTTCCGCAGTGAAGCCCATGGCTAGCCCCAGCAGTTGCGGGTAGTGGAGAACTGGGATTCCGAATTTTTCGCTCAGCAGCCGCTCTATTCTCGGCTGGTTGATGTCGAACATCATGTGGCAGAAGGGACACACGGTTATCAGAGCCTGAGCATTCACAGCCTTAACGTTGCGGAGCTTGTCTCCAGCCAGATGCAGCGGAATCGCGTCGTTCACGCCGATTATTGGGGCTCCGCAGCAGTCCGTTTCATACATGTAATCCAAGCATTCTGCCCCGGTTGCCTCAATGAGCCTCTTCAGCAGAACAGGGTTCTCCGGATCGTCGAAGCCTATGTACTTGGCGGGACGCAAAACGTGGCAGCCGTTATGCTCAGTCACCTTTAATCCGGTGAGAGGCTTCACAACAGAGTCTTTTATCTTCTCTAAGCCAACGTCTTCGACAAGAGCCTGAATAAGGTGCTTAACAGCTATTTTTCCTCCCTTGAACTCCATGCCGACCTCCTTCAGGATACCGTTCACCCGCTCCTTCAGCCTCTTATCCTCCTGAAGACTCCGGTTCACCTTGCGGAGGGTTCCAGCGCATCCCGGACACAAAGCCAGAATATCCAAGCCCTGCTGCTCAGCCAAACAGAGGTTCCGTGCAGCCAACAGCAGCATCGCATCATGGTTTACGCCGTCTATGGGCAAACCGCAGCAGTTGAATTCGGGCATATCAACCAGTTCCACGCCCAACTTTTTCAGAACAGCCCGAGAAGAGGTTTCGTAGCTGGCGATTCTGTAAGGGATAACGCAGCCCAAAAAAAGCAGATACTTCAACTCAGCCACCCTATTTCTTCTCCATCTCCGCCCTAGAAACAGCTGCGGCGTCAAACAGCTTAGCCACATCCTCAACATTGGCTTCAGGCAGAGGCGGCAGCCCCTTCTCCACCCGCTTTTTGAGACGCAACTCAGGAATCCTGTACGCATACCCAGTCTTCAAGATATTAGCTGTTAACTCCCTGAACACGTCGGGAATAACCCCCTCCTTCACAGCCATGTTCCGAAGAGCCCTCACAACACCCGCAATATCCACGCCCTGAGGACAATGATCAACACACGTGAAGCAGGCGGCACAGAGCCAAAGCGACTCGCTGGAAAGAAGTTTACCCTTCATTCCCAGCTGCGTCATCCGCATAATCTTTCTGGGGCTATAAATCTCGCTGAACCTTGCTATGGGGCAGTCAGCCGTGCAGGTGCCGCACTGAAAACACAATTTGATTTTTTCGATGCCCGGAACCTTGCTGATTTCACGTTTAAATTCGGGGTCCAAGTCCCCCATCTTAATAGTTCTTCCCAACTTGGTTTCGGCAGCCACTTTATTTTCAGACACCAAATCAACCTCATCCGCCAGAAGAAGGCTTACTCTTTTTGCCGCCCTTCTTTTTCATCAGATACTCGTGAATGCTTCGAGCAGCCCTTTTTCCGGCTCCCATAGCGCTGATAACCGTGGCTGCGCCGCTGACAACGTCTCCTCCCGCATAGACTCCTTTCTTTGTGGTCTCCCCAGTTTCCTCCTTCGTAACTATGGTGCCCCACTTGGTGGTCTCCAGACCCTCAGTGGTTCTCTGAATAAGTGGATTCGGAGTTTGCCCAATGGCTATAACCACCGTATCCACATCCATTACGAACTCGGAGCCATCTATAGGCACAGGTCTTCTTCGACCCGACGCATCCTGCTCTCCAAGCTTCATCTTGATGCACTCGATTGCTTTAACCCAGCCTTTTTCGTCACCCAAAAACCTGACTGGATTAGTCAGAAAACGGAAATTGACGCCCTCTTCCTCCGCATTCTCCACCTCCTCTGCCCTTGCAGGAAGCTCCTCCTTAGACCTGCGGTAAACAATGTACACCTTCTCTGCCCCCAGCCTCAACGCTGACCGCGCAGAATCCATCGCCACATTGCCTCCGCCAATCACAGCCACCTTCTTTCCGATTCGTATAGGCGTGTCATACTCCGGGAACCGGTAAGCCTTCATCAGGTTCACTCGAATCAGAAACTCGTTGGCACTGTAGATTCCACCCAAGTTTTCTCCGGGAATCCTCATGAACTGTGGAAGCCCTGCCCCAGTTCCGATGAAGACAGCGTCAAACCCACGTTCGAACAACTCGTCTATCGTATATACCTGTCCAATCATGTGATCCGTTTTGATGTCGACGCCAAGCTTCTTGACGTAATCAACTTCAGCCTGCACAATCTTCTTTGGCATACGGAACTCGGGAATCCCATACATAAGGACACCACCGGCAGCGTGAAGCGCCTCAAACAACACAACATCATAACCTAGCTTAGCTAAATCCGCCGCTGCCGTAAGCCCTGCAGGTCCAGAACCCACAATCGCCACTCTCCCCTTCACATAGGAATCGTGCTTTTGTGGAACAGTGACGCCTTTCGTCCGCTCGTAATCAGCAGCAAATCTCTCCAACCGACCGATAGATATGGGGTCGCCTATCTTACCCAACACACAGAACTTTTGGCACTGATTCTCCTGAGGACAAACCCGCCCACAGATAGCAGGCAAACTGTTCTTTTCCTTCAACTTTGCGCTGGCGGCAAGAAAGTTTCCTTCCTTGATTTCTTTAATAAACGCGGGGATGTCAATATCCACGGGGCAACCCTTTACACATTGGGGTTTGGGGCATTGCAGGCATCTTTCAGCCTCCGCCACAGCCTGTTCCACAGTATAACCTAGAGCTACTTCGTTAAAGTTGTGAATGCGGTCTTCAGGCTTCTGTTTTGGCATCGGAATGCTTGGCTGTTTCTTTTTTTTCTTTGCCTCAGGCATGTTTGTTCTCTCCGGATTTTTCGCACGCACACATAGCTTCTTTTTCCTGTGACAAATAGACGCATTGCCTTTGGATAAGCTCATTGAAGTCGACGAGGGCTGCATCAAACTCTGGGCCGTCAACGCAAGCAAACTTGGTTTCTCCTCCCACGGTTACTCTGCAAGCGCCACACATTCCCATTCCATCCACCATTATCGGATTCAGGCTTACTATTGTCTTAAGGGAGTAACTTTTTGTTACGTTTGCAGTTGCTCTCATCATTAAGGAGGGGCCTATCGCATACGCTAAATCAAACTTGTAGCCCTTTTCGATAAGCATCTTTAGCACGTCACTAACGTAACCCTTATGTCCCTTTGAGCCGTCGTCGGTAGAGACATAGAGTTCATCGCTGACGTCTTTCATCTCGTTCTCCAGAACAAGCAATTCCTCGGTTCTAGCTCCAACTATAGAAATTACCTTGTTGCCTGCGTTTTTTAGTGCTTTGGCAATGGGGTAAGCCGCTGCTGTGCCAACTCCCCCACAAACCATAGCCACTGTACCGTAATTTTCTATTTCACTTGGGTTACCTAAGGGACCTAACACATTGAGTATTTTGTCTCCAACTTCAAGGGCGCCAAGCTTTGTTGTTGACACTCCAACCTCTAGAAAAATAAGGGTTATCGTTCCTTTCTTCTGGTCACAGTCTACAAGAGTTAAAGGGATTCTTTCTCCCTTCTCGTCTACTCTAAGAATCACAAACTGTCCTGCCTTAGCTTTCATAGCGATTTCTGGAGCACTAACTTCAAACAGTTTAATCTTCGGAGCCAATTCCAACTTCTTAAGTATCTCATGCATAACTATTCCCACCTATCACCCATCCCCACATACATACAGAATATCCGCCTCTCTTCTCCTCAAAAAGAGAGATAACTTTACTTCCTCACATAAAACTTAAAGTTTTCTTATAATTTGGTTATAAATCAGCGAAACTCGGCAGCGAAAGATGGATTTTTTTCAGAAAGTATCTGTTTATTAATGGCGCCTCGAACATAATTTTCCAGTTTGCAGGGAGTTAGGCTAGCCTTTGCGTGCCGAAATCAAAGTCAGCGGCATAGTTCAGGGCGTGGGTTTCCGCCCATTCATCTACCGAACGGCGGTTAAGAACGAGCTAGGCGGGTACGTGCGAAACAGGGGAGACGCCGTCGTCGAAATAGTTGTCGAAGGAAAAAAGGCTAATGTTACCCAGTTCTTAGAGCAAATGAAAGCTGAGAAGCCTCCTTTGGCGCGAATCTACAGCATCAAAGCAGACTATAGCGGAGAGGAAGAGGGCTTTAGCGAGTTTCAGATAATGAGAAGCTCTGGAGAGGCTGAACTCTCTGGGTCGGTTATACCGCCTGACGTTTCAATCTGCGATGAATGTTTGAGGGAGCTGCGGGACCCAGAAAACAGGCGCTTCAACTATTTCTTCATAACCTGCACAGACTGCGGTCCCAGATACACCATAACCAGAGAGCTTCCCTACGACAGACCGAACACCACCATGCAAGAGTTCCAGATGTGCGACTTCTGCTCTAGGGAATATCGTGACCCGTCAAACCGCAGATTCCACGCCCAGACAGTGGCTTGCCCCAACTGCGGACCCAAAGCCTACCTCACCTCATATAACGGAGAGCCGATGGAATGCAAAGACCCCATCAGAGAGGCAGGGAGGCTACTGGAGGAAGGTTATGTTGTAGCGATTAAGGGAAACGGCGGCTTCCACGTTGCCACAGCCACCACAAAGCCGGAACCCCTTGCTCGGCTCAGGAAAGTTAAGCACCGAAAACAGAAGCCATTTGCCATAATGGCTCCTGACCTAGAGACCACACAATCATTTTCCGAAGTTAACCACTGGGAAGCTGAACTGCTGACGTCCTACCGCAAACCCATCCTGCTGCTCAAAAAAAGAGGCGACTACTACCTTTCAGAACTGGTTTCCCCACAACTGCACACCGTAGGCGTGATGCTCCCCTACACTGGACTGCACGCCATGCTCTTCGATAATGTTGAGGAACCCGCGTTTGTTATGACCAGCGCAAACCCCCCCAGCGAACCCATAGTCACAGACAACGATGAGGCGGTGAAGAAGCTGGGTTCCACGGTGGACTATTTTCTGCTCCATAACCGCGTCATAGCCCAGAGATGCGACAACTCGGTTGTCCGCTTCCACGAGCAAGACCCCTGCTTGATTCGCCGCTCAAGAGGATACGCCCCTGAACCAATCCGGATGAAGTTTGTTTCTGACCGTTGCGTGTTGGCGGTTGGCGGAGAACTCAACGTCACCGTCTGCATTCTGGCAGAGAATCGGGCGTTCATTTCTCAGCATATCGGGGATGTGGAGAACTTGGAGACCCTCCGTTTCCTGAAAAACTCGTTGGAGCATCTCACAAAATTGACTAACAGTAGGGTTGAGGTTGTAGCCTGTGACCTTCATCCCCGGTTCACCACCACAAAATTGGCTCAGGAACTGGGAGGCAGGCTTGATTGTCCGGTTGTTCAGGTTCAGCACCATCACGCTCACGCTGCAGCGCTCATGGCCGAATGGAGAGTCGAAGAGATTGTGGGCATAATCTGTGACGGCTTCGGCTACGGCTCTGACGGCACCGCATGGGGAGGAGAAGTGCTTTACTGCAACAGGGAAAGCTTCAAACGTCTAGGTCATCTGGAGAGTCAACCCATGGTTGGAGGCGACTTGGCAACATACTATCCGTTGAGGATGGCTGCGGGAATACTTCATAGAAAGATGGATGTCACAGAGTGGCTGATATCTAAGAGCCATCACCTGCCTCACGGCAAAAGGGAAGCCGAAGTAATCATTAAACAGCTAGAGAAAGAGTCGACTCCAGAGACTACAAGCTGCGGAAGAGTGCTAGACGCCATCTCAGCCCTACTGGGAATATGCTATGAGCGCACCTACGAGGGGGAACCAGCCATGAAACTGGAATCCGCCGCCCTCGAAGGCAAAGACAGGTTAAAGTTGGCTCCCCGCTACATCGGAAATGTTCTGGACACCACGTTTATTGTTCATGAAATCTTCACCAAAAAAGACAGCTTCTCTGCGGCAGATTTGGCATGTTCAGCCCAATCCTACTTGGCTAGAGGTTTAGCTCAAATGGCTATAGAAGAGGCGGAGCGGCTGCAAGTCGAGCATGTTGGTTTCTCTGGGGGAGTCGCCTACAACGAACATATTACATCAGCTATAAGTAAGGCAGTTGAAAAGAGAGGCTTCAAGTTTCTTGTTCACCACAAAATTCCGGCTGGAGACGGAGGAATATCCTTTGGTCAAGCCATCGTTGCAGACTTCCAGAAAAACTAATTAGTGTAAAAAATGTATCACAGCAGAGTACAGAATAGAATTAGAGGTGCGGTAAACGGTGTTTTCAGGTTATACTGTCAGAGACGTCCTACTCAGCTTGACAGTGGTCGTTGGTGTTTTACTCATTTTGCAGTTCATACTAATGAATCAATTTGCACTTGCACTACTGATTTTTGCCGGTCTCGTAATCCCTTTTTCCCTTGTAGCCATCGATTATCGAAAGAAGTTCAGGGAATTCCAGTGCAGAAAATGCAGCCACAACTTCAAAGTTTCATATCTAAGATTGGCATTAACCATACAGTTTCGAGGAAAAGACCCAGCCCCCGCAGGAACCGCGGCTTATCGGCTGAAATGCCCGAAATGCGGTGACAAATCTTGGCTTGTTCCTTTGGACTAAGAAAGAGATTTTAACAACATTCTATGTGACTTTATTTGATTTTTGTCCTTGTTTGTAGAGAAAACCAATAGGTTAAATAAAAGCGGGTTTAGACACTTTTTAGTGTCACAAAACAAAAGTTTCGGACAAAGTTCCGAATTAGCAGGTGACAGCAAACTATGTGTCTCGCGATTCCAGCTAAGATTCTAGAAATCAAGGGAGATGTTGCTAAAGTGGATTTTGGGCAGGGAGTTGCCCGAGAAGTGAACGTTATGCTTGTGGACGCTCACGTGGGCGAGTATGTTCTGGTTCACGCGGGATACGCAATCCAAACTCTTGACCAAGAGGCGGCTGAGGAGAGCCTGAATATGTGGCGAGAAATTTTAGAACAAAGTTAAGATGTGAACTATTTTGGCGAACAATAAGGAAATAGTGAAGGGCGAAGAAGTAACTCTAGAAATAGAGCCTGGAACGGACATAATGGAAGTCAACAAGCAGCTTGCCAAAAAAAACATAGAGCTTCTACGGAAACACAACGTGACAGCCATCGACATCATGGGTTCTATAGGCGCCGGAAAAACCAGTCTAATTGAAAAGCTGGTTCAAATGCTGAAAAAGAGGTACAGAATCGCAGTTTTCAAGGGCGACCTAACCACAACCATAGATGCAGAACGCATTGGGCGTCACGGCGTCAAGGTTGTCACCATCAACACTGGACTGGAATGCCACTTGGACGCTAACGTGGTCTCTAAGGCTGTGGAAAGAATCAGCCTGCAAGACATAGACTTACTTTTTATTGAGAATGTGGGCAACCTAATCTGCCCCGCCGAGTTTCCGCTGGGCACAGAGAAGCGGTTGGTCATCGTAAGCGTCACTGAGGGACCATACATGGTAGTTAAGCATCCCTTCACCTTCATGACCGCGGATGTGACGGTTATAAACAAGAAGGACCTAGCCGACATAATGAAGGTAGACACCGAGCAACTGAAGAAACAGGTTAAAGAGATAAAGCCAAACATGAAAGTTGCTGTTACGAACGCCCTAACAGGGGAAGGCGTTGAAGAATTAATCGAGGCGCTAGAACTATAGTTTGGGGAGCATACCCGACAGTGCATGAGCTTTCCATGACCACACAAATCGTTGACAGTGTCCTAGAAGAGGCAAAAAAGCAGGATGCAAAAAGGGTCACAGAGGTTCACCTAGTCATAGGTAAACTGACGTTTCTGGGCATCGAACAGGTTCGCTTCGCCTACAACATACTGGTCAAAGACACCATCATGAAAGGTTCAAAGCTGATTGTCGAAGAGAAAGGCGGTGTTATAGAGTGCCCAAGCTGCGGCTACAAGGGAGCAATACCGTGTGAAGATGATCCAACTTATCATGTGCCAATCCCCACTCTACGATGCCCCAAATGCGGAAAATCAGCAAAAATCCTTGAAGGAAAAGAGTGCACAATAAGAAGCATAAAAATGCTCAAGTAGGAAAAAAGAGGACATGCAGCCACCAGAAAAAGAATGGAAACAGTTCAGGGACCCAGCCTTAGCAAAGAAGGTTGCGGAACACATCAGAAAACTTGCCACACCCCACGAAACAAAGTTTTGTCACGTATGCGGAACTCATGAGTGGGCTATCACACATTATGGTCTTCGGTCTCTTCTTCCCCAGAACGTAGACGTGATTGCCGGACCGGGATGCCCAGTCTGCGTAGTTCCAGCAGCCGACATAGACGAAGCCATAGTGTTGGCTCAGAGGGGCGTAACAGTCACTACCTTCGGCGACCTAATGCGTGTTCCCGGCTCAGAAACGTCTCTTCAGGAAGCTAAAGCGTCGGGAGGAGACGTGAGAGTAGTGTACGCTTTAAGGGATGCTATACAGATGGCGGAAAAAACTCCGGAAAAAGAATTCGTGTTTTTTGCTGTCGGCTTCGAGACCACGTCGCCCTCCACAGCCATAGAAGTGCTGAATAAGCCTCCCGAAAACTTCAGTTTCCTTGTTTCCCACAGGCTGATTCCCCCCGCCATGGAGCTTCTTTTGGGCATAGGAGACCTGCACATTGACGGCTTCATTGCCGCTGGCCACGTTTCCACGATTATAGGGTTGAAGCCCTACGAAGTTTTCACGGAGGCTTATGGGATGCCCACGGTGGTTGCTGGATTCGAGCCGTTGGATGTTCTCTTCGCCATCGATATGCTGTTGCAGCAGCTGAAAGACGGCGTGGCTAGGCTGGAGAATGAGTATAAGCGTGTTGTGGCGTGGGAGGGCAACGTTAAGGCTCAGAAACTGTTGAAGCAGGTGTTTGATGTGGTGGATGGACGGTGGAGGGGACTGGGAAACCTTCCGAAGTCAGCGTTGGCGCTGAAGAAGGAGTTTGAGGCTTATGATTCACGGAAAAAGTATGACCTAAAAATCGGAAGTTCAAAGGATATTTTGAAGGGCTGCCTCTGCCACTTGGTTATGGTTGGGAAAATTAAGCCTCCTGAGTGCCCCAGCTACATGACCAGCTGCATTCCAGAGTCCCCTAGAGGGCCATGCATGGTCTCGAATGAGGGCACATGCAGAATCTGGGCAAAACACAAAGTAAACAAGCTTTAGATTTCGGAAATGTGGGTTTGCAGTACATAGAAAACCCGAGTTGGGTCTAAGCCCTAGGTGCATGTTAGGCCCGACGAGGACATCGTTTTTGTCGTGCGCTTCTCTTCAGCCTTTTTGATGGGCGCACTCGATGCCTATACGCATTGCACTTTAGGTATTGTCCAGCCCTTTGAAGCGGAGTCTTTGTCGCATAAAGGTCTTCAGCCGTTTCGACCCATATGCTCTATGCTTCAATGCAATACCAGAGCGTGCTCCCCAACTCGGGTAACATATTATCTAGCGATAGTGCAAGATATAGTTTGTCGAAATCTGGAACAACATACAGGTGAGGGAGCACAGGGTTTTATTAACATTTTTTTGTCAAAAAACTGGGCGCTTCATAAGTTGCTCAACAACCAAGAACATGCAACACAAAAAAGAGACTTATAAGAAGATGCAGGTTGTGTGAAAACCAAACTTTAGCCTCAAAACCCAACATTTGCTAAGTTGGCTCGTTTTATCGCTCACTTATTTGTGACAAACATTATATTTTCATAGAATAATAGAGAATCGTGATTCTGATGAGTCCTAGAAGATCTATCTCAACTGGTGATAATGTAGGCATCCGATACGAACAATACATAAATCAACTGCTCAAAAACAAAGGCTTTCAACCCAAAACGATTATATCTGCTGGTGCTACAGACAGCCCCAACGGATTTGTTAAACATAAATCCATCCAGTTTCCCATCGAAATAAAGAAAGATTTGTCTGCAGATTTCGCTCAAATCGAATTGTGTTGGGACATAAATAAGAGATTTTCTTATTCTAAACGAAGCAAGAATAAAGAATTCACAACGATTCTCCGCAAAGAAAAATTCTTAGATGAAATTAACACCAGATGGAAAGGAGTGCCTCGGAAATTTACCAAAACTGTTCTCACAACAAATGATAGACACCGAGATTTGGATGAATTCCCAGACATAAAGCGAGAGATTGATGCAAATTTGATAGAACAATTCTACAATTTGAAGAGCCCGCCAATCTACTATATTCAAATTGGCGGTTATGGATTCTTTTATATGGGAAAGGATATTGCAGAATTGGGTGTTCCTAGATTAAGTGGAAAAGGAATTTTGCGTGCAAGAGTAAAGACTAGAAATTCGAGAAAAAATAAGTATGGATTTTTGGTGGCAATAAAACTCCGAAGTTTGAAACAGTCTACACAGGACATAGAAGAAAAGAATGGCAGAGAATTTCCTTTTAAGTAAGCGTGTTGGGGATGCAACTAGACTAGCAACTTCTTCTGCTTTTTCATGGTGATCCCCAAAATCTTATCTAAGTCAGGCGTATGTTGGTAGTCTTGATAATATTTTGAAATATCATCAGCAGGTCTGAGTTTTTCCAGTCGTTTCTTGATTAAATTTATATGGTCAGGGTCTATTTCAATGCCAACTGATTTCCTTCTTAACTGGTAAGCCGTTACTAAGGTTGTACCCGTTCCTGCCATTGGATCAAAAACTGTATCACCGGGGAGAGAAGACGACAGAATTATTCGCATCAATAAGGCTACAGGTGATTGTTGTTTATGCAGTCTTTCCCCTGTCTTGTCTCTAAAAGGTTCTTCGCCTGCAAAATAGCCACTAGTTAATTCTCTGATATCAGCCCATATGTCAGTAGCATACATTCCATTTTTTCTTTCGTATGTATAATGGGGGGGGAGAGGAGGATCTATTCGCAAGCGGTTGAATACTCTTGGTTTTCTACCTTTTGTCGCAAACACTATTACTTGATAGCTCTTACCGAATCGATTTCTCCCAGGTACCGCAGAGGTTAATTTCTTCCAGATTATTGTGTTCTGATATGTCCAGTTTGTTTCTCGTAAGGAACGTAGAACAAACTCTGCATTTTTTTCTCTTTGCATGAAATATATTGCTCCCCCTTCTACTGTCGCGTTATATGTCCCTTCAAGAACTTGTTTGATTAAATCCCAATATTCTTCAGGGTTCAGGTTGTCATCGAAATTAGCGTAATCTTTACCTTGGTTATAGGGAGGGTCAAAAAAAGTAAGATCTATATCCTTTATTGTGCCGGTTTTAAAATACTGGAAGCAATCACCCTGCAAGATCACAGGTTTAATAGTTGTAGCCGAATTATCGCTCATAGTGCTGTTACCCATTAAGTATAATATATTCCACCAATTAAATATAAGGTACCCAAGATTAGTTCGTTACAAGTCTAGATTCCCAAGGCTTATGTTCACTTTCCAACACAATTTGTTAACTCAACAAAACGTCAAGTTGGAAACTAAAAGTTAACACCGTCAATTATTCACATATTTTTTGTTAGCAGATTCGTGGAATCGGGTCTCCGACTGGAGGCGCCAAAATTCTTTTTCCGCCCACCACCGTTTCCAGAACCACCTCGCCGAAGTCTCCTATTGCTTCGCCTATTATTTCTGCGTCTCTGCCCTCCTTGGTTTCCCTTAGGGCAGCCAAGATTTCTTCAGCCTTCCGGGGCACAACCCCTATGAGCACCTTGCCTTCGTTTCCAATCTCCATAGGGTCTATTCCCAGCATCTCGCAGGCAGCCTTCACGTCTCCCCGAATCGGCACCTTCGACTCCTCCACCATTAAGCCAACCTTGGATTTTGTGCTCCACTCGTTCAGCGAGTTGGATAAGCCTCCCCTGGTGGGGTCCTTCATGGCTACGATTCCGCCAACCTCCAGCAGCTTCAGTGTCAACTTGTTGAGTGGAGCCACGTCAGATTTTATGTTGCTTCCGAAGTTGTAGCCTTCCTGGGCTGACAGGATGGTTACGCCGTGGTCTCCCACCGTGCCCGAAACTATGAGCTTATCGCCCTTTCTCAAGTTAGAGTCTAGGAGCCAACGTGAATCTAAGGGGCGGTGCTTCTTAACTTCGGCTATGTTGTTTTCCAGCGCCTCGCTTCGTTTTCCTATTCCAGAAGTGTTGATGATGCATCCGCCGAAACCGCTTTTCTCAATAACCTTTGTGTCGCCTGTTATGATGTAAACCCCAGCTTCTCTGCACGATTGTTCCATGCTCTCCAATATCCGATCTAAATCCGCTAATGGAAGCCCTTCCTCCAGCACCAACCCGCACGTAAGAGCCATGGGTTCGGCGCCGATCATGGCAATGTCGTTGACTGTGCCCGCCACAGCCAGCCTTCCTATGTCTCCTCCTGGAAAGAAGAGGGGCTTCACGGCATGCGAATCCGACTTTAGCACTATGTTGTCGATTACCGCGGAATCGTCTAGGGCTTCCAGCGGAACCTCGGCGCTGCTTCCGCCCAGATGCTTCAGAACATAGTTTTTGATTAGGTCAGCCATGATGGTTCCGCCGGCTCCGTGAGCCAAGGTTATACGTTTCATTGAAGACTCCTCAGGAAAGATTTGAGAACAGACATTTTTAAACACTACCGAAAAAAGGCAGAGTTGGATTTTCCTGAAGATTGTTATTGCATCTTTTGTCTTTCGAGTGTGCAGAGCTGCAATCAATAAACTTTATAACAGCTTATGAAGCCTAATTCACAACCAAGCCGCAAATCTCCGAAAAGGGCATGAAATAAAACCTTGTTTGTGTGGGGGACTGAAAACGCCAGTAAAACTGCTCAGAAACGAGAAAGAAAACGAACTGATGATAGAGAGGGTGATGCACGCCAAACGTTATTCACTCACATTAAACAAGGGCAAGTGCACTGGCTGCGGGATCTGCACGGAAATCTGCCGCCGAGAGGCAATTGAAGTCACAAGGACTCAGAAAGCAGAGGGAGAAGAGGCGACGCCGCCCACAGTAACCATCAGTGAAGAAAAATGTAATTACTGCGGCATATGCGAAGCCATCTGTCCCTTCGGAGCTTTAACCGTAAGAATTGATGGGGAACATGTGGTTCCGGTGGTCAGGAGCGAAAGCTTTCCCCAGCTAGTACGGGAGATTAAGGTTGATGAAACCAAGTGTGGCTTGGAATGTCTAGAAATTGAGGAGCCTTGCCCCTTAGGCCTCATCAAGGTGAGCGTGCACACCAAAGACGGAAAAGAGGTTGCAGACGCAGACGCGGTAAAAAACAAAAAAGATCTTCAGGTCACAGTTGAGATAGACAAGGAATCTTGTCCCTGCTGTGGGCTCTGTGAAAATGGATTTCCTGATGGTGTGATTAGGGTAGAAAAAATTTTCGAGGGAAGCCTGAGAATTAATAGCGAAAAATGTCCTGAAGGCTGTCATGACTGTGTTGATGTCTGCCCTATCCCCGGTGTCCTGTATCTGTCGGAAGACGGGAAAGTGTATGTTAACGAGTTAAATTGCGTTTATTGTGGTGTTTGCAGAATCGTTTGCCCAGAGGAGGAAGCCCTTGAGTTGACTAGAACACGCATACGTCACACTCAGGTTCGCTCTGGTGCGTGGAACAAAGCCCTCGAAAAGATTGCTTCTACAAAAGCGATGACTAAGGAACTGAAAACCAAGAGTGGAAAGAGAGCACAAGAAGCTGTTAAGAATAGATTTCCCGTAGAGGCGGAGAAGGATGCCTGAGGAACTGCGCATAGGAGTTTTTGTCTGCCACTGCGGACTTAACATCGCAGGCGTAGTTGACGTGAAAGAGTTGACCGAGTATGCGCGGACGCTGCCTGATGTGGTGATAGCCATGGACAACCGCTACACGTGCGCTGATCCGGGGCAGGAGGAGATCAGGAAAGCCATTAAAGAGCAGGGTCTCAACAGGGTTGTTGTTGCTGCGTGTTCGCCCAGAATGCATGAGCCGACATTCCGGAGAACCGTGGCTGATGCGGGGTTGAATCCGTATCTTTTCGAGATGGCGAACATAAGGGAGTTTGCTTCGTGGTGTCATCCCAGCACGCCCAAGGAGGCAACTGAGAAGGCTAAGGACATTGTGAAGATGGCTGTTGCGAAGGCAAGGCTGCTTCGAAGCCTCGAGACGATGGAGGTTCCCGTCACAAACAAGGCGCTTGTAATCGGCGGGGGAATCGCGGGAATAAACTCTGCGCTGGACTTGGCGGCCATGGGCTTCAAGGTGTATCTGCTGGAGAAGGGCGAGAGCATAGGCGGTCACATGGCTGCGCTGGACAAGACCTTCCCAACGTTGGATTGCAGCATATGCATCGAAGGCCCAAAGATGGTGGATGTTTCCCGTCACCCTAATATCGAAATAATATCGTACGCCGACCTAGAGAGCGTTGAGGGCTTCGTGGGAAACTTCAAGGTGACAATCCGAAAGAATCCCCGATACGTTAACGCTGATAGCTGTACAGGCTGCGGTGAATGCAGGGACGCCTGTCCCATCGAGTTTCCTAACGAGTGGGACGAGAACTTGGGTGTCAGGAAGGCAATTTCGGTTCCCTTCGACCAAGCTGTTCCCCTTGTTTACACAATCAACAGGGACTACTGCATCGAATGCTTCAAGTGTGTGGACGCTTGTGGTGCACGTGAAGCCATCAATTTTGAGCAGCAGCCGGAAGAGGTTAAACTTGAGGTGGGAACAATCATTGTTTCAACTGGCTTCGACATTTACAGACCCACTGATGATAGCCGATACGGCTACGGCAGATTCGACAACGTTATCACTGCCATGGAGTTCGAGAGGCTGATTTTAGCTGCGGGGCCAACTGGAGGTCATGTGGTGCGTGCCTCTGATGGGAAGCAGCCTCGTTCGGTGGCTTTCATTCAGTGTGTCGGCTCAAGGGACGTGAACAAGTATGAATACTGTTCTGGCTTCTGCTGTATGTATGCATTGAAGAACGCTGTTTTGCTTAAGGAGCATTACCGCGATGGTGTGGAGGTCTACATCTTTTACATTGACATGCGCACCAACTTCAAGGGCTACGAAGAGTTTTACAGAAGAGCCCGCGAGCTGGGAGTGAACTTTGTTCGGGGAAGCGCCTCCCAGGTCAGCGAGGTTCCTGAAACAAGAAATCTTCTCATTCGCGCGGAGGATATGGCGCTGGGGGAACCGCTTGAGTTAGAGGCGGAGCTTGTGGTTTTGAGCACCGCGGCGATTCCAAGCAAGGGGGCAGATGAGGTTGCCAGAATCTTGAGCATAACCAGAGGGGCAGACGGCTTCTTCATGGAGAGCCACCCGAAGCTGAAGCCCTTAGACACAGCCGTTGACGGAATCTTTTTGGCGGGGGCATGTCAGGGGGCAAAGGACATTCCATACAGCGTGTCTCAGGGAAGCGGAGCTGCGGCGCGGGCTGCCACGGTTCTTAGTCAGCCTACGTGGAAGATTGAGCCCATCATAGCTGACGTTGACCCCAGCAAATGCCGTAACGTGAATGTGAAGTGCGGTGTCTGCGTGGACAAGTGTCCGTACGGTGCCATAAAGGCGAAGGAGGGGCAGGCTGCGACGGTTACGGCTGCGATGTGTCATGGGTGCGGAACCTGCGTTGCTGAGTGTCCGGCTGATGCTATAACTCAGATGCACTTCACGGATGCGCAGATTTTGGCTCAGGTCAGGGCTGGTTTGGAGGAGAATGCTGAGGGCAAGATTTTGGGGTTCCTGTGCAACTGGTGTTGTTATGCGGGTGCTGATTTGGCTGGGACCAGCCGCTTCGAGTATCCTCCCAAAATGAGGGCGATACGGGTTATGTGCTCGGGTAGGGTGGACAAGGATTTTGTGTTGGAGGCTTTCAGGCAGGGCGCGGGCATGGTTCTTGTTGGCGCATGTCATCTGCCCTACGATTGTCACTACATTTCAGGGAACTACAAGATGGAGAAGAGGATGAAGACGTTAGCAACGATTTTGGAGAAGCTTGGGCTCAGCAGGGAGCGTTTCAGGGTTGAGTATGTTTCGGCGGCGGAGGGGGTCAAGTTTGCGGCTATCATGAGGGAGATGAGCGAGCAGCTGGAGGCGTTGGGTCCAGAGAAGATTAGTGCGGAAAACGAGAAGCTGAGGCCCGCACTAGACCGGATGCTTTCAAGAAAACAGAAGTAGATGCTGCTTGGTTTTTCAGGAAAAAGACTGTTTTCAACAATGTACCTCTATTAGGCTTCTAATATGAACGCTGAGAAGGGTTTATGGTTCTTGGATTGGATGATGACCCGTAACCTATTTGTTAGTCAAAAATTTTTGACCCGACAAACGCTGGTTTAGTCAAGTTTTCTTGACAAAAATGCTTTTTAATTCTTTCAATCTAGTATTTATAGGGGTTTAGCTTGAATAGAAATATTCCGTCGGCTTATGTGAAGAAATTTCTTGGCATTCTTTTGGTTGTTTTGGTTTCAGCTTAATCAATTAGTGGAGTCGTCTTTGACGCAACTGAAGTGTCAGTTAATGCTAATCCAGAAACTACTGTTGGTGGAATATTTTGGGAAAACGCAACTTGGACGTTAGATAATAGTCCATACATAGTAACAGATACGGTTCAGATACCCGAAAATGTTGTTCTCACTATTGAAGCAGGAGTGGTTGTTGAATCAGCTCTTAGTGGTAGTGAAGATTCTATGTTTTTAGTGCATGGAAAAATTGTTGCAAGGGGTACAGCAGACGATAAGATAGTTTTTGATGGAGGGTGCACAGCAACGGGATTCAGTCAAGACCCAGAATCCTATGGTTCATCATTCTTTGTTACGGGTGGAGCATCTGACCCCCAATTGATTCTTGATAATTGCGTAATCAAAAATGGAAACCGATTTTACTGGGGCACACGTGGGCACCTTAACTTGACAAACTCCGAGTTAACTAACTTGGGATTAACATTTTGGGGTTATATTGGTCGTTCACAGATTTATTACCCTGGACAGGATGTGTACATCCAAAATAATTTATTCATCAACACAACTGGATTCGAAATCGCCAACTTGAATGCAGACGTTTTTATAAGATGCAATCTGTTCACAGAAAACAGGGGACCGCTCGTATGGAATACGCAAGGTGGAGAATCACGGACATTCATCAATTATAATTCCTTTATTGACGTAAGCGAAACAGTCTTGAGGTTATCCACCTTAGACGACAATGTAATTTTAGATGCTACAAACAATTATTGGGGAACAACAAACACGGGTACTATTGATTCATGGATTCTTGATGGAAATGATGACATCAATATTCGGGGTTTTATTGAATATTCGCCAATTCTAACTGAGCCTCATCCAGACACACCTACTCTATGCACGCACATCGAAGTGTGTGGAATAATCAACTCGAACACAACATGGGTACAAAACAACAGCCCATACATATTTACAGGTCCAGTAGGCATAGCGGAAGGAGTAACTTTAACAATCGAATCGAGTGTCACAGTGAATTTTGTCGATTACTATCTGGAGGTAAACGGGACACTTCGTGCACAGGGCAGCAACACTAACAAAATCTTTTTCACATCTGACGCATCCAATGGGCAGCTCAACACTCCATCAATTAGGTTCAGGTCAATAAGCACTAGTTGGAATGAACAAACTGGTTCTGGCAGTATAATAGAAAACGCGGTTTTCGATTCAGTTGGGGTAAGCGTTAGTGGAGTTTCCCTTAAGATAAACAACAACAGCTTTGGTGGCGGATATTTTGGCAGTAATCCGGTATCTGTAAACGAAGGGTCAAACGCGGTAATCTCCAACAATACTATTGATGGTACTGGAAGCGATAGTTGGGGGGTAGGAATTGATTGTGGAGGCGACGCACTCATTTGTGACAACATTATTTCTAATTGGATAACATCAGGCGTTAGGATATCTGGCGGCTCACCGATAATTGAAGGTAACCTGATTGTGAATAACACTGGAAGTCAACAAACTGGTGGCGGCGGCATCAGGATTGATTGGGCAGAATCAACACCCATAATTCGGAATAACACCATCGCTCAGAATAAGGTTGGAATAAATCTAATAAATGGACCTTGGCCAGTAATAGTAAACAACAACATCCAAGATAACACAAATTACAACATTTATGTACAAACCAACAATGTAGTTGGGAACCCTGAACACGCCATAAATGTTACTTACAATTGGTGGGGAACGATTGACGTTTCAAGTATTAATCAGGCAATATACGATTTTAAAAATGACTTCAATTTGGGAACTGTTACTTTTGTCCCCTTCTTGACTGAGCCAAATCCCGAAGCAATACCAATCCCCGAATTTCACTCATGGATTCTCCTGTCCTTGCTCCTCACTACAACTTTGCTGGTCATACTCTGCAGGCGGAAGCTAACAAAAACATCGAGACAACAATCATATTTGGAGCCTAATAACAGAGCATTGTTGAAAACAGTCTTTTTCTGAAAACGAGAAGGCAAAAGAGAAAAGAATCCAAAAAGTTAAGTTCTGCTATTGTAACCATGATGGGTTGGAGAAAAAGAGTTTGCTTGCATATATTCTAGTCACGGTGAAGTCGGGTTCAGAGAGGGAGTTCCTGAAGCAAATCTCCGAGTTCAAGGAGGTTGTAGAGGCAGACCTCGTCATCGGAGAAAACGATGTTGTCATCAAAATAGACGTCAAAGACATATCTCACATAGACAAGTTCCTGACAGACAAACTCAGGGTGCTGCCCGACGTATTCCTCACAACAACCATGATAATAACCGAACAGTTCAAGCCCAAAAAATAAACTGTTTCCCGCCCATTCACAGCATCCCTGAAAACTTGCCCATCTGCTCCAAAACATATTCACGTATCTTTTTAGGCTCCGGCAACTCCGCAACAATTTTTCCACCCTTGATAAGCGGCTTCAGCATCGGCTCCGTTTCTCCTCCACACCGCGGACACTCAGGCCTAGAAGAATCAAACGGAAGCACCGTGTCCACTAAACATTCCTTGCATCTCCAAACCTGCTTCTTTCCACCCAACTTGCCACGCTTAGCCACAAGCCTGTCCTCAAGCTCAACGATGTCCATGGCAAAATCTATTGTGGGCGCGTTGCTGACGGCGCTTCCCACGCCGAAAGCCTCTGCCCCAGCCTCGCCCAACACTTTAACCGTTTCCTCGTCAAGGCCTCCGGAAACAAAAATCTTAACGTTCCTGTAGCCTCTCACATCCAGCTCCCAGCGAACCTCCCGGATGATGTCCACAAAGTTTCCCTTCCTCGACGCCGGAGTGTCCAACCTCACGCCATACAGCCTGTCCTTCAGGGCTTCAGCAGCCATAATCGACTCCGCCTTCTCATCATAATACGTGTCCACCAACGCAACTCTGGCAACATCCGAAGGCACAACCTCATCAAACGCCCTCCACGCCTCAACCTGACTCCCAAACATGATGATAAGCGCATGAGGCATCGTACCCATAGGCTCCTCCCCAATAATTTCGGCTCCCTTAAGGCTGGACACACCATCAAAACCGCCTATGTATGCAGCTCGGTCAAGCATGGGAGACAAAATCGGATGCATACGGCGAACCCCAAAAGCCACCACAGACTTCTCTCCCGCAACCCGCTTTATCCTAGCAGCCCGGCTGGCCACTCCAGAAGCCTGACAGATAAGCCCAAGCAGGGGAGTCTCCAGTAGGCAGTAGTCGCCGTAAGGGCCCTCAAGGAACATAACTGGCTCTCTGACGCCACTGTAATCTTTGGGGTAGAAGATGCTTCCCTCAGACATAGCATAAACATCCACTGGCACGCCTTCAAACAGGCGAGTCACCTCCTCGACTCCGCAGAGGACTCCCCACGGCCAACCCTCCGGAAGCTTGCCTGTAGTAACCTCTGCCAGAGCCTTGCGCCTATCCAGTTTTTTTGCTTCAAGAATCTGCTTAGTTCTAGAAAAGTAAACATCAGTGGTCAGACCCCTCTTAACCTCTTCATCCGTGACGTAATGAAAAACTCGCATAACACTTCCCTCCAAAAAACACACTACACACTATCAACCATTAAGGCTCGGCGCTTAAATTTTTTCGGTAAAACCAACTCTACACATGCTGGACAAAACCCAGTATGGAAATCTTTCACTCAGTTAACCTTGCGGAAATCTGTACCTTAAACCATTGCCCTCAGAAGCAGAATGTAGCCCACTTCTATAACCGCAGCTATCAAAAAAATCGCGTATATCGCAGCCAAAGCTTTCAGGGTCATCTTCCTGTTCAGCGTTTTTGCTATGGTTTGGAATATTCCGTACCCTTCCAGAATTGCGTTTGGAGCGCTTAAAATGATGACGAGGGCCAGCGTTTCCAAGAAAACCTGACCGTAAACTAGCGTGCTTGCCCTGAGGATACTTATGAAAATGACCATCAGAGTGAAAATAAAAGCAAATATACGGGGGTTATTGATGACCACATATTCTATCTCCCGTTTAGGCATAAAATTGAGGACAAGTTCAACATAGAAGGTCATCCCCAGCAGAATTAGAGAAACCACCAAAACATTGTGAACAAAAACGAACAAAACAGCCAAGGGCGGATTCCCAAAAACGTCTCCTAAACTATAGAAAAAAGAACTGTTCTCTACGTAGGCAAAAACCAGCAACAAAACGAAAACTAAACCGAGAATAACCGTTTTTTTCTTTGGGCTCAATGCTTCAGCTCCTCACTGCTTAAAAAGAAACAATTAAGAGAAAAACGGCAACCACCTAAAAATTGTTGTTGAAAATCCCAGAAGCATATTCAAAAGAAACAGAATAACTACCGCAACCATCACTGAAGTTAATCCCACAGCGATGGACCCCAGAATCCCTGTTTCATAGTAATATCTGACTAGAAGCAGCCAAGCGACTAGAGAGAGAACAATCGCGATTTCTAGACTGAAAACCGAAAGGCAGACAATCAAAACAAGGGTTCCGAGAACAGAAATTGCAAACGCATCCTTGAATCTGGCTCTACTTCTTCCAACCACAACAACGCCTGCCATATAAAAGACGACGGACAAGACAGCAAAGATTATGGCAAAAGAGAGTACGAAAAAAAGGAGCTCGGTCAATCCAGACGGCTCAAGCAACGTATCCAGCATGAGAGCGGCAACAGAAGCAGCCAACATCATGACGTCACCAAGATATCCTACGAATACCTCAATCTCACAAATAAACGATTTGTTGACTGCCCTTTTGTTTCCATAACTTAAATCTCACAAAAATGTGGCCTTACGAAGCTTCCAGAGCCAAACTTCAACATAAAAAGTCTCGGAAAGGGGTAACTCTTTAAAGGAAGATGCTTCCAGAAATACAATCCCAGTTAAGAGGATATTGATTTTATGAAATTACAAAACCCTGCTATCATAGGAGTTGGCAGAACAAAGTTTGGAGAACATTACGAGAGAGACCCAGAATCTCTAATAGAAGAGGCTGGACTTCAGGCGCTGGATTCCGCGGGCATAACACGAAAAGACTTGGACGCCTGCTACCTTTCAGACTATTTCCTTCAGGTCACAAACAAAATCGGGCTAGAAGAGGGATTCTTCTCCGAGCTTCTGGAGCTCCATGTTCCCATGGAAAAAACACGGTCCTTCAGCTCCGCCTTTCTAAATGCCTGCCACGGAGTTCAATCAGGAAAATACGACACGGTCCTAGTTGGCGGAATGGAGAAAATGACTGACCGCTGGGACAAAATCAGAGACGACCTCATGCTCCTCGAAGACCCCTGGAGCTACTACGCAGGATGCACACCCGAAGCAAACCACGAACTACTCCTCAAAGAATACATCAAAAAATACAGAATCTCGGGAGAGCAGCTCGACAAACTCTACCTGGCTCTGGCTAAGATATCCGTCAAAAACCACCAAAACGCCACCAAAAACCCACTCGCCCAATACAACCGCGCCATAACAGTGGACAACGTCCTGAAGGCACGGAACAAATCATGCAAGCCCTTGGGGCTCTTTGATTTTGCCCCCATCTCTGACGGAGCATCAGCCTTGATTCTGGCAAGTCCAGAGGCATCCAACCGCTGCTCAGAAGCTCCTGTTTACGTCCTAGGCTCCTCTTCAGCTACCGATTACATCACCTTTCCTGCACGAGAGGACAGAACAGGATTCGTCGCCAGCGCTTCAGCTATGAATGCCGCTCTCCAACAGGCTAAAGTTGACGTAAACGACATCCAGATAGCCGAGCTATATGACCAATCCACACTCCTGGAGATGATATCTCTAGAAGACTTGGGCTTCTCTAAAAAAGGAAACGCTTGGCTTGACATCTACAAAAGCTGCGCAGAATCTTGCGGCTTCTACGAAATCGAGGGAAGAAAGCTCTTCGTAAACTTGAATGGAGGCCTCAAGGCTGACGGAAATCCCTTGGGAGCCACCGGCGGGGCACAAATCTTTGAAGTTTTTAAACAGTTAAGGGGAGAAGCTGACAGCCGGCAAGTGGAAGTGGATGGAGAGCCGCCTAAACTGGGTTGCGTCTCAGAGCTTGAGGGCTTCGGCACAAAAGCGTACATACACATTTTGGGGAGGAACCAAAGATGAGCAGCGAACCTATCGAAAGGAGAGTCTCCTACATTGGGGATAGACTGAAAGCAAGCCAGTGTACTATCTGCGGAAAAGAGTACTTCCGAGGCAAAAATTACTGTGGCATATGTGGAAGAAAGAGCTTCGGAAAGATGAAGGACATAGACTTCTTCTATGATCAGGGCAAACTGGAAGTCTCCACTCTCGTTAGCCAACCCACTAACAGATTCGTCAAGATGGGGTCATACATTTACGGAATTGTATCATTCCACGACGGAAAAACCAGAGTTCCGGGAAGACTAACAGACATCCTGATTAAAAACTGCGAAATCGACCTCTCCTGTTTTGATGGAAAAAACGTTGTCCCACGGTTCAGAAGAAGATACGCCGTAGGAGAAAGCGACATCATCCCAACCATCTCCCTTGCCTTCACCTTCGCGGATGGCTACTATCCGCAACAAAAATATGAAATCCAGAAACCCCGGAAAGAGTATGAGACCCCCGGAATAGTTGGATATGGCGTCTACACCTCAAAATTCCGAATCAAAGAGGGAGCTATGGAAAGGTCTGTACCCTTCATCGACGAAGACGCCGTCACCGCAGCAGTAGAAGCAGGAAAAATGGCTCTGATTCATTCTGGAGTAGACAAATCGCTCATCGGCAAGGTTTACGTCGGCTCAGAATCCAACCCATACGCTGTTAACCCCATCGCCTCCAAAGTAGCCCAAGTTCTGAAGCTGGGCAAAGAAGAAAAAACTTTTGGTGTACAAGGAGTGGACGCCATCGACACCGAATTTGCATGCAAAGCAGCCACAAGCATGTTCAAGGACGCGTCGTCTCTGGTGTATTACCCAAAAACTAATACAGCCTACGCCATGGCTATAGGCGCAGACAATGCTCAAGCGGCGCCCAGAAGCGAGCTTGGAGGGGAACTGGATCATTTCGTGGGTTTCGGCGGCTCCGCCTTCATCTTTGGCATGCAAGACGTTATAGCTGAAATTGAGGGATGGTACTCCTGCACCTCGGATACGCCGGACTTCTGGAGAAGAGACATGCAGCCTTACCCACGGCATGGAGGGCGATTCACCGGTGAACCCGCCTACTTCAAACATATCCTGAAAGCGTGTACCACACTCATGGAGCAACTGAACCTCCAAGTGGATGATGTTGATTACTTTGTTCCTCACCAGCCAAACCCCAGTTTTCCTGTTAAAGTAGCAAAGCAACTGGGATTCAGGGAGGAGCAATACGAGTCGGGCTTAAAGGTTGCCAAGTTCGGCAATGTGTATTCTGGCTCTTCCCCTATCGGTTTGGCGGCTGTTCTGGATGTTGCTAAACCGGATGAGCGGGTGGTGCTTGTCAGTTACGGTTCTGGGGCTGGAAGTGATGCCTACTCTTTTGTGACAACCAGTCAGCTAGTGGAGAAGAGGCAGCGGCAGAAGTTTACGGTTCGCCATCAAATTGAAAACGAGAACTTGGAATATGTTGATTACACTACTTACAGAAGGCTTAAGCGCGGACTTTGAAGTCAAGGTTCTCCCGTGTTGATTGTTGTCTCCTTTGTCTAGAGGAATAGTTAAATACGTGTGCTAAGACTATATGGTCGTCGTTCTAAGATGATACGAAGACTTGTCCTTGATGTCTTAAAACCTCATAAACCCAATGTTGTTGAACTTTCTGAAGCTCTCAGCCACCTACAGGGAGTGGAGGGCGTAAACATAATCATAAACGAGATAGATCAGCAGGTTGAAAACGCAAAAGTAATAGTCGCTGGAATTTCGATAAGCTTTGAGGAAGTCAAGAAGAAGCTAGAGGAGTTGGGGGCTACTATACATTCGATTGACGAGGTTGCGGCTGGAAAAAGGATTGTTGAAGAGGTAATGACGCCTCAAGACAGCTCTGCTAGGATGTAAGATGGGTTAAGCCTTAATGAAATTTCTTGATAAGCTAAAAAATTACATAAAAATCAGCGGAGTCGCGCCGATAAGCCGAAGATACTTCGTAATGAATGCCTTTGATGGAGCCACCACGGTTCTAGGTGTAGTTGTGGGTGCATACGTGGCTGGGATTCCTAACGAACTTTGGGTTATATGGTCGGGTTTTGGTGCAACGTTAGCTATGGGTTTGTCAGGCTTTGCTGGTTCGTACATGGCTGAGGAGGCTGAGGGGGCAAAAAGGCTTAACAGTTTAGAAAGGTCGATGCTCATAGGGCTAAAGGATAGTGTGGTGGGTAAAGCCAGCCATTTCGCCTCTCTGTGGGCTGCAATTATAGGCGGCGGTGCTCCAGCTTTGACGGGCGGAGTCTGTTTGATACCTTTTCTTCTCTCAACCAAGGGGCTGTTTTCGATCAGTTTAGCGGTTCAACTCTCCGTAGCCTTGGCTTTGTCAATAATGTTCCTGCTGGGTGTGATTCTGGGGAGAATATCCAGCCGAAACATGCTCCTTCATGGAGTGAAAATGTTGCTTGTAGGCTTGATTCTCACAGTCATTTTCTTCGCGCTGAAGCTAAGCTAGCGGGCACCAACTTTCTTGGGCATCAACGAGTTTGGTTGATGAAAAGTTGATGTTAACAGTTATTAGGCGGTTAGGAAACTCTTTTAGCTAATCAGAAACGCAAACTGATACACAATATGTTGTTGTGGAGAATGCTGTAAAGTTGGTTGGTCGGGAAGTAGTTGAGGTTCTGTATTCTCCAGTTAAAGCTTTCAGAAAAATCATTGAAAAACCTGACCTCAAGGGAGTTCTCTTGGTTCTAGTGCTGGTAATAGCTTCAACTGTTGTTTTCCAGTTTGTCTACAATTCGCGGCAAATGTACGAAAATCGGTTGCCGAAAGATGATGGCTGGACTGAGGCTCTGACGAATTCGCACAGCTGGGACTCCAACGGGTTACCATATCTAGACGATGCCGATTATCAGATGGGAAACTCGGAGGGTAACCACAGCGTTGCCTCTTCCGTTCTGAACAAAACAAGCATCTGGCTGAAGCTCACTGATTTTGGTCCCGTCAACTGTTCAGCGGATAAAGGTTACAATGAGCTGTTCTTCTGGATCAAGTGGGTCAATGAGGCTGAAACGCTTCCAAGTTCAGGAAGCCTAAAACTGTTCTCCGGCAGCGAGAACAGCTACTTTGAATCGACAATAACCGAGTTTCCAAGTTCAAGCGGAGAGTGGACAAACGCGACCCTCAAAGTTGGATCAGACCAAGCTTGGTCCCCAAACGGTTCTCCGGATTGGCAGAGCATAACAGGAATCGAATTCCGGCTGGTTTGGCTGGATGCAACGAATCTGACAATGAAGGTTGATGGTTTGTTCTTCAAAAATTTTGTTTCGCCGATAGAGGCTTTAGGGTTCAGTGCAGCAATGCTCTCCCTCTTTGTTTCGTCTGCGTTTTCTGTTGCCATGAATTGGATACTGTGGGCCGGCATCCTGTTCATAGTGACGAAACTTTTTGGAGAAGATTTGGGTCGATGGAACGCGTTCTTCGTCATCATCGGACACGCATTCATAGTTATCGCCGTTTGCACTCTGATAACTGCATTGACATTCTCTTCTCTCCCTGTTGTGAGTCTGCCTCTAAACTATGACCTGCAAATCGCTGTTATCAACGAGGTGTGGTTGCCTACCCTGGCTTATCGGCTGGGGACGTTGATTCTGTGGGGTGGAGAGGTTTGGTTGGCTGCTCTAAGCGCTGTGGTGATAAGGCTCATGAAAAACATTACTTGGGGGAAGGCTTCAACCATCGCTGCGGTGGCATTCGCTGTAAGGTTCCTTCTGCGGTTGTTTATCGGTTAATGGGCTGAAGGGTGTTCTGCCTGTTTTAGTACTATGGAACAGTGAAGAACTGGACGGTTTTGATGCCGGTGATGAACTTTAGAAAGTTTCGGATGTTAGGCGGTAAAGCTTATATTAGACGTTAATCTCCTTTGATTTCGCCAACAAAACGGAGCAGGCGTAAAGTCTTTATTGACGGGCTGGTTCATTTTGGCGGCGTTTGACAAACGAGAGGACGAAAGATTTGAAAATTAATGAATTGAGAGACGGAATGCG
>Ga0129302_1000538_pt1 | contig 28159 bp, 25 predicted proteins | sample BlaSprsedimmetaG_FD_94476 | JGI IMG/M metagenome (GOLD analysis project Ga0129302, IMG submission 94476) | Hot spring sediment bacterial and archeal communities from California, USA to study Microbial Dark Matter (Phase II) - Blank Spring... | ecosystem: Environmental > Aquatic > Thermal springs...
ATCGATTCCAGCGTATAATTCCATAGAGCACCTCCTTGTGAAAGTTGGTCGCTTTCTTCTCAGTATATCAGAAGAAGTTTATCTCCTGACAGCTGAGGGAGGTGCCTTTTATATGATTATCAATGTCTTTCCCCTGCAGATCGAAAAGGTGCTCTTTGAAATCGAGGGCATCGAGCCCCATTACCAGATTGTCGTCGACAGGGAAAACCACAGTGACAAGGTGACCGTGCTGGTGGAAGTGCAGGAAGCGATATTTTTCGACGTCATGAAGAAACAGCGCCAGTTCATCGAACATATCAAGACGCGGCTTGCTTCCGAACTGGGCATTTCAGTGGATGTCAAGCTGGTTGAGGAAAAAACCCTCGAGCGCACCGAGGGCAAGAGCAAACGGGTTGTTGACAACCGCAAACTGTAGCTGGAGGAACATCCATGAAAACGGTAAAACAGGCAATATCCACAGCGGCGGTTCTATTCCTGTCATTGATGCTGGCAGCCGCGGCCGGGTACGGTCAGCCCGCCGATATGGGGGGCTGGGAGGAAATCGGCGAATACAACCGCCTCTACACGGCCTCGGAGCTTGATCGACTGAAGTGCACCATCGACAAGGTGGTTGAGGTCGAGCCGATGCAAGGGATGGCTCCCGGCATCGCCCTGCTGGTCAAGGACGCAGACGGGGAAAAGATTACGGTCCACGTCGGTCCCAAGTGGTTCCTTGGCGACTCCATCGGCTTCAAGCGGGGAGACGAGGTCAAGATCAGGGGGGCCTGGGCGGAGATTGAGGGCAGGGAGGTCTTTATGGCCGCCAAGATCAAAAAAGGTGATTTTGCCGAACTGAAGGTCCGGCTGACCAGGGACGGCAAGCCCTTCTGGACCATGACCCCGGAGGAGTTGGCCAGGGAGCGGGATTCGGAGTGAAACGGCTGAACCCCGCGCCCATGGGCGGGTGAGTCTTTCTGCAACGCTCCCGTCCGGGGAAGGGGAGGTGATGCAGGCCCTGAAGGGAAACAAATGGCTGTCCTGTCAATCGTCGGCGGCAGAGCGGACAACGGCAATGGGAAAAGATTTATTACGCCCCCTGCGGGGCGATGCTTGTTATTTTGACAGGGCCCGGTAGACCTCCATGGTCAATTCTTCGTCGTTCAGGCCCCTGTTCATGCCGTCCCGGATGATTTTTTCCAGGTCGGTGAAATCCCTCTGCCGCTCCGTCCCATAGGACAGGGCCCTGGTTACCTGCTCTATTCCCTCCGGGCTCAGTCCCCGTTCTATGCCCTGTTCAATGACGGCGGAGGCGGTGGACACCGGCACTCCCCGGTTGACGGCGGAGTAGAGCGACAGGGTCGCACTGTCCAGCATTGGCCCTGTGGTGGCGCCCTTTTTTTCAAGAAGTTCCCTGATTCGCTCCTCGGCGTTTTTTATCCGCTCCTCATGCCTGTTCCGTTCCTGTTCCGTCCAACGGTACCGGGATCCGGGAGCGTATTCGGTCCCTCCCGCCCTTTTCCGGGCCTGGCCTGGAGGCAGGTCGCCGCCCTGCCAGCCCGTTTTCCTGCCCCTGTCCCAGCCCGGTGGCCTGCCGTCTTTCCAGGCCTTTCTGTCCTTCTCGTCCAGCCAGGGGGGAAGAGCGTACCGTTTGCTTTTGGCCTTTCCTCCGTTGATGGATTTTCCGGCGCCCTGTTCCGGCCATTTTTTTCCCGGCGGCTTCCTGTCGTCTTCAGCAAAGGCCCCGGGCAGAAGGGATACCGTGAAGATGAATGCCAGGAACAGTGAGAGCATATTCATACGCATGGACATCACCATTGATGCTGAATTGATTTATCCTCCCCAGGGGCGAAGGGGAAAAGGTTTGATTGCCCGGGGAAGCGGGCCGGCCGTTGATGGCCCGCCCGCTTCCCGTCATCGCCGACAGGATGCTATTTCCTCAGGTTTACCGGAAGATTGTGCGGATCTATGTGGCACTCCAGACAATCGATAAACCGCTGGTGGAGCACATCGCCATGGGGCTCGCCGTGGCAATCCCGGCATCCCTGGATCTGACCGTGGGTCGGATGACAGGTGGCGCACTGCATGGCCGAGTGCCTGGTCACATTTGCCTGCAGCAGGGCATACACATCTTCATGGCAGGTACTGCAGGCAACATTTGGGACATTTTCCGAATATTGCCTGATGGTCGAGGCGCTGTGCGGGGCGTGACACTCGAGGCAGTCCCCGTATTCCTGCGTCGGCAGATGGGGGCCATGACAGTCCAGGCAACTGGGAATGGCCCCGTGTTCCCTGGCGTGGCAGCCGTTGCAGTTGACCTCGCTGTTGTGCTTGCTCGGAAAGTCGGCAAACTCCCTCCCTTCCCTGGCGTGGCATTGGGCGCAGGCCAGGTCTGTCCGTCCGCCTTCCCCGGGTATCGGCTGTTCGAGGATGGCGAAGTCAATGACCAGCGGGGCGTGGGGCTGCCGGTGGCACTCCATGCAGTCGGAAAAACCGTTTTCATGCGGCATACCATGGCAGCCGGCGCATTTGGGCATCAACGCATCCCAGTTGTCCAGCCTGGGGTTGTAGGCATGGAACTGCTCATGGCAAAAGACGCAGTCCTGGCGGTGTTTACCTCCTTTGTCCTTCAGCCAGTTGAACTGATAGGTATGGCAGCGGCCGCATTCCTCGGGCGCCAGAGGCTTGATATCCTTTTTATAGAGGTCCGCGCCGGAACCGGGGGCTTCCTCCCGCACGGGGGTCGCGGGTTCGCCGGCCGAACCGGTGCGGCCTGTCGGTCCGCAGGCGGCGACCAGCACTGACAGGGCCGCCGCCGCGAACAGGGAGAAGACGGAGAGAAGAAAATATTTTGTCATAATGGCCCCTCCTCTTATTTCAGCAGACTGTGGGCGCTTTGATGGCATTCATTGCAGGAGGGGAATTTGCTCAGCATCTGTTCGTTGTGCGGTGTACCGTGGCAGCTCTGGCATTGGGGAACATTGCCGTGCTGGTCCGCATGGCAGTAGACGCACTGCAGGCCGGCATGCTTCGACGTTCCCGCCTCCAGCGCCGAGCGGATGTCGGAGTGGCAGGCGCCGCAGTCACTGTTGGGAATTTCAGCTCCGTAGGCCAGCTCCAGGGGGCGGTGCACCTGGTGGCAGGAGACGCAGGCCGCGTATTGCTGTCCGCTCATATGGGGATCATGGCAGTCCATGCAGTCAGGTTTGAATCCATGCCTGTCATGACAGAAGGAACAGTCCACTTCGGCGTGGGCGCTTTGATGGGTGTTGATTTCCTGCACCACGGGAGAGTGGCAGGTATCGCAGGCCGCCTTGACATTGTCGCCGAAAACAATGTTCAGGGGTTCGTGCGGATTGCGATGGCATTCCAGGCAGTTTTCCAGTTGAAAATGGGGTTCGCCTTCATGGCAGATCGCACAACTGGGAATGAGGGATCCTTTTTCCACCCCCGGAGGATGGGTGCCGGCATGGCATTCCAGGCACGCGACCTCGGTTTTGTGCTTGTTGCCGGCCTGGTCAACCTGCCGGACAATGGCAGCGTGACATTTGCCGCAGTCGTCGTTTTTGAGGACAGGATCCGCCGCTTCGGCGTTCCGGGCGTCCGCCCAGAAGAGAAGAGTGCCGATGGACAGCATGGTCGCCATGGTGCAGATGATCAATCGTCTCATGTTTCTTTTTCCCCCCAGTAACTTGTGTGATGGTGAATCGGGCGTCCCTCGTTCCCGGCCGGAACAGCCGCCTGGTTTTTTTTATTGGCCGGATTCTTCCGGCCTGTATAGAATGCAGTTCTCCTCATCGCCTGAAGCTGATGAGAAAATGATTCCGGCGCCGGATTGAAATCAGCCTCGGGAAATCCGCGATAAACTGATGCCGCCCTGCGGCCGGTGCATTCTTTTCTTGCTGAATGAACCGTTTTGACATGGTGTCATAGTCTTTTACCTGAATAGCCATTCATTCGCAAGGAGAAGATTATAACTTTTGGAAAAGGATTATCCTGGCAGAAATTTTTTCTTTCCGATCCATTCACTCCTCCTCGCATTCTGTTATCAGCAGGTGGATTAACAGGGTGGCCGGAAAAATAATTCGGAGGAAGGGTATGCGATATGACGGCAGAAGAAAAGATCAGCTGCGGCCGGTAAGTGTGGAGTATGGGGTGCAGCCCCATGCGGACGGCTCGGTGTTGTTCCGCATGGGCGGCACCCATGTCATCTGCGGGGTAACGGTTGAAGACAAGGTTCCCCCTTTTCTGGCCGGTTCGGGTCAGGGCTGGCTGACGGCCGAATACGGCATGCTGCCTTGTGCGACCCACACCCGGGGGCGGCGGGAGGCGGCGGCGGGCAGATCAGGAAGGACCTATGAAATCCAGCGGCTGATCGGCAGGTCATTGCGGATGATGATTGATTTGCGCCGGCTCGGCGAGGTCACCCTGCGGATCGATTGCGATGTGATCAACGCCGACGGCGGCACCCGCTGCGCGTCGATCACCGGCTCGTCCCTGGCGGTACGCCAGGCGCTGCAGCGGATGGCCGAGGACGGCAGGCTGCCTGAACTGCCGGCGATTCTGCCGGTGGCGGCGGTCAGTGCCGGGCTTGTCGACGGTTCGGCGCTGCTGGATCTGACCTACGAGGAAGATTCGGCCGTCGAGGTTGATGCCAATTTTGTCATGGCCGGGGACGGCAGATGGATTGAAATGCAGTGCACGGCGGAGGAAAGGCCGTTTCAACCTGAACTGTTCGCCAGCATGCAGGCGCTGGCGGCGGGGGGAATCCGGGAATTGCTTGCCTGTCAGTGGGATCGGTGGAGCTGAGCCGGGGCGCCGGTCATCCGCCCCCGCCCAGGAATCGGCGCAGAATCCGGAGTCCGTCCGGAGTGAACGGCAGGCGGCGGATCCGCTCCTCGAGCCGTTCCATGGGCACGAACTCCGCTCCGATCACTTCCTCCTTCTGCAGGGTGAAGGGGCCGTCATGGCTGCAGCGGAATACCCTGCCCCATGCCCTGTTGCCGTCGTCGGCGTAGTAGTGGTCGAAACAGCTCCGCAGGGCGACGTCCCGGACGCCCAGTTCCTCGGCCAGTTCCCGCTCCGCGCATTCCTCGTAGCTTTCGCCCGCCAGGACGACCCCGCCGGCGGCGATGTCGTAATAGCCGGGGTAAATATCCTTGGTCATGGTCCGCTGCTGGACAAGGAGTTCCCCGGCGCGGTTGAATACCAGGACATAGGAGGCCCGATGAATCAGCCGCTGGTCGCGCATGATCTGGCGTGATACCGCGGCGATTTCCACGTTGTTTTCGTCGACGATCACGACGCATTCCTGGGGAGCTGCCGCGGCCATCAGGGTGCCCAGTAGATGTGGACCGGGGTCTTTCCCTGGTCGAGAACGGCGCGAATCGGCATGCTCACCGACGGCCGGCCCTCCATGGCTTGGGCCAGTACCCGGCGTTTTGCCGCGCCGGTGATGTGCAGGATTATCAGCCCGGCATCGAGCAGGAGCGGCAGGGTCAATGTCATGCGTTCGTGGGGGGCATGGGCCGGGGAGACAGCCGCGCAGTTCCGGCCGGAGTGCATGTCCAGGGCTTCGGCCAGCCCCGCCGCGCCGGGAAAGAGTGAGGCCGTGTGCCCGTCGCCGCCCATGCCGAGAATGACCGCCGCAAAGGGCCGGGGGAGACGGGAAAGGGCCAGATGGCACTCATTTTCTCCCTGGCGGGCCGAGGGAGCACTGTTTTTCAGGGGGACGAAAGTCGCCGCCCGGGCCCGGCTCCGCAGAAGCTGGGATTGGACAAGATATTCGTTGCTGGCCTTGCTGGCGGGATCGACCCACCGTTCGTCGGCCAGGGTGATGAGGACGCGATCCCAGGCCAGATCGTATTCGCTCAGGCGGCGGAAAAAACGCTTCGGGGTCGTCCCTCCGGAAACGACCAGGCTGACCGTTTTATCCTCGGCCAGGGCGTTCCGCAGCCGCTCGGCCACGGCGGCGGCCAGCGACCCGGCAAGGGTTTCCGGGTTGGGAAAGGACAGTATCCGGGGACGAGGGCGGGACATCGGTTTTTTTATCCTTCCTGCTCGGGCGGGCGATGCCGGAACTCCCAGCAGAGGCAGCGATTCGACTGTCCGGTGAAATCGGGGGGGACGAGTTGACCGGTGATATCCCCCAGGAGAAAATCCTCGGCCAGGGAGGGGGCGGGGGTGAAGCGCGGATCATCGACGGCGAGCAGGAGCAGTCCTTCCCGGGTCAGCACTTTCATGGCGGCCCGGAGCAGTTGTTCATGGTCCCGCCGGAAGCGGGACGCGGCCGCGCTGTCCAGGCCGTCGGGAGAGCAGGAGGCATTGACCAGGATCAGGCCGAAGCGGGACCGGCACCCGGCAAGCCATTTCAGGGGATCCTCCTGGATGGTCCTGTGCTGAGGCCCTCCGAAGCCATTGAGGAAGAAGTTGGACCGGGCCAGATGCAGTTGGCCGGCGGTGAGGTCCACGGTGGTGGTGGCCGGCGCCCCGTTGACCATGGCGTGGACGGTCGCTGTCCCGGTGCCGCCGTTGAGGTTGAGGAACGTCTTGCCCGGAGCCGATCTGCCGATGAGCAGGCGAAGCGACCGCTGGGCCAGGGGAAGGCCGGTGCCCCGGTCATCGGTCAGATTGACCAGGAAGCGGCAGCGCTGTTCGTTCACCTCGAATATCCTGCTCGGGGAGGGCTTGAGCCCGGCTCCCCCTTTTTTCTTTCCGCCTCCCGCCTTGCGGAGAAATATCCTGCCGGGAGGAATGGCCAGGACCGCGCGGACCGCGCGGAGGGCGGCATTGAAACGATGGTCCGCCCCGCGGTGGTCGGGACCTGCGGCCGCAGCATGGCCGGTGGCCAGTATCCAGCGCTCATAGAGGTCGAGGGCGAGCTCATAGCCGGCAATTTCGCTGTCGTAGAGGCGGAAGCAGGAGATCCCCTCCCTTTCAGCCCAGGGAAAGAGCCGCCGGCAGTTTGCCCGGAGCAGGGCGGCAAAATCCGCGCTTTCGCCGCCGGGGTCCGGCTCGTGCAGGGCGGGCAGGGCGGGCAGGCGGGGGGCATGTTCGGCGGCCTGGGCGATCTTGCCGCAGTGCAGCCTGCATCTGATGGGGCCGTTGTACAATTTGTAGCTGTTCGACCAGTTCAGGCTGAAGCAGCCGGCAAGGTCCGGGTTGCTCGAGAAAAAGCCGATCCGCCAACCAGCCAGTTTCCGGCCCAGCTGCCGGTCAAGGAAACGGTACAGATATTTTATTTCTTCCCTGTCCGCCAGCCGTTCGCCGTAGGGAGGATTGACCACCAGCAGGCCCTTGTCGGCCGGCCGATCCAGTGCGGCCAGTTGCCGCTGACCGACCGTGATTTTGTCATCCAGCCCGGCGGCGGCGATATTCTCCCGGGCGGCCGTGACGGCATGGGGATCGGCATCGTAGCCGATGATCCGCGGCCATGGCCGCTGATGGCCTTCCTCCTCCCGCCGCACGGCCTCGCTGACCAGTTTTTCCCACAGCCGTTCATCGTGCCGGTTCCAGAACTGGAAGCCGAAGGATTTGCGCTCAAGTCCGGGCGCACAATCCCCCAGTATCATCGCCGCTTCGATCAGCAGGGTCCCGCCGCCGCACATGGGGTCCAGCACAACCCGGTCAGGCGGAAAGGAATGGCGCAGGCCGGAGAGGGAGACTATGGCCGCGGCCAGGGTCTCCTTCAGTGGCGCTTCGACGGCGGCCCGCCGATAACCGCGGCGGTGCAGGCTGTCGCCCGACAGGTCGACGGCCAGGGTCGCCCTGCTGCCCTGGAGATGAAGGCTGATCCGCATCCCCGGCCGGGTGGTGTCGACGGAAGGCCGGCGGCCGGACCGTGAGCGGAACTGGTCGGCTATGGCATCCTTGATTCGGAGGGCCGCATACTTGCTGTGGCTGATGGGGGAATCGGTCACGGTGCCGAACACGGCAAAGGGGGTATTGCAGGAAAGGTGCTCGTCCCAGTCAATTTTTCCCGCCTGGCGGTACAGGGTGTCTGCATCAGGGGCATCGAAGCCGGCAATCTGCAGCAGCACCCGCGACGCGAACCGGGACCACAGGCACATCCGGTAGCCGGACTCCAGGTTTCCTTCCCAGGAGACGGCTCCGGGATTGGCAACACAGTTCCGGCCGCCCTGCTCTTCGATCTCGCCGGCCACAAGCTGTTCAAGGCCGGTGCCGCAGGTGGCGACAAAAGAAAGAGCACTCTTTTTTTTACGTTTCGGTCTGACGGGGGTTGCCAATGGTCCTGTCCGGGATGGAGGAAAATTTTCTTTTCAGCCGGGTATCATAGTCCCTTGGAGGGATTTCCACAATGATGATGTGGTTTCCGCGCAACCCGTCCCGGTTTTTTGCCGGTTTTCGGGGTCTTGCCAACCGGGGGAGCCGGGGATGCTCAGGAGGCGGCCGGCTGTGGATGGCTGTGCCGTTTGACCATGAAATAGAGGACGGGAACGGCCATCCGGCTGATGAGCAGGGAAGCGATTTCGCCGAACATCAGCGCGATGGCCAGCCCCTGGAAAATGGGGTCGGCGAGGATGACGGAGGCGCCGACCACCACAGCCAGGGCGGTAAGCAGCATGGGCCGGAACCGGATCGCCCCGGCCTCGACCACGGCCTTGTCCAGGGAAAGACCGTGACTGAGGCGGAGTTCGATGAAATCGACGAGGATGATGGAGTTGCGGACGACAATGCCGGCGCCGGCCATGAAGCCGATCATCGAGGTGGCGGTGAAAAAGGCGTTGAAGCCCCAGTGGGCCGGCAGGATGCCGATGAGGGAAAAGGGGATGGCGGCCATGACGACCAGCGGGGTGACATAATCTTTGAACCATCCGACCATCAGCATGTAAATGAGGACCATCACCACGCAGAAGGCCAGCCCCAGGTCCCGGAACACCTCGAGGGTGATGTGCCATTCGCCGTCCCACTTGATGGCCGGCTCCAGATCGTTGAAGGGCTGCTTCAGGTTGTACACCTCGATGGCCGGGGACGTGGAATTGAAGTTTCGGCCGTCCAGCCGCCGTATTTTTTCGTTCATTTCGAGAATGGCGTACACCGGACTTTCGGCTTTCCCGGCCACGTCACCGGTGACATAGATAACCGGCTTCAGGTTTTTTCGGTAAACCGGCTGGTCCACCGGAACCTCCCGCATGCGGACCAGCTCCCGCAGCGGCACCATGGGCCCCGTCCGCCCCAGCGATGAGCGGAGGGCGACGTTCAGCACCTTTTCGAGATGGGCGCGCTGCTCCCGGGGGAGCGCCAGGATAATGTTGATTTCCTCTTTGTCCCGGGGTTGGTGGAACAGGTCTATGGATATGCCCTGAACTGCCATCCGGACGGCCTCTGTCACTTCCTCCTCGGAGATGTGGTTGAGGGCCGCTTTTTCCTTGTCCACGGTGATGACGGTCTTAGTCCGGTCTTCCTCCCGGTACCAGTCAATATCGACCACGCCCGGAGTGGAGGAGAATATCCGTTTTACCTCGGCGGCCAGGGCCACCCGGTCGCGGTCGGTCGGTCCGTATATTTCCGCCACCAGGGTCTGGAGGACAGGCGGTCCGGGTGGGACTTCGGCCACGGCCAGGGTCGCGCCGTATTTCTCCGCAATGGCCGCAACCTCGGGCCGGATCCGTTTGGCCACGGCATGGCTTTGCCGGCTGCGTTCGTGCTTGGGCAGCAGGTTGACCTGGATGTCGGCCACGTTCGGCCCCGTGCGCAGAAAATAGTGCCGGACCAGACCGTTGAAGTTGAACGGCGATGCGGTTCCGGCATAGATCTGGTAGTTGACCACTTCGGGTTCGTCGGCCACGACGGCCGCCATTTCCCGTGCTACCCGGGTGGTATGCTCCAGCGTGGAGCCTTCCGGCATGTTGAGGATGATCTGGAATTCCGATTTATTGTCAAAAGGCAGCATTTTCACCTTGACCGCTCCGAAATAGACCAGGGAGAAGGAACCGAACAGAAGGGCGGTGATAATCAGGAAAAACAGGAGGCGCATCGACCCGTGGGCCAGCAGCGGATCCATGACCCGGTGGTAGAGCCGGGTGAAAAAGTCGTCGGGTGCCTGGTCGAGGTGATTTTCTCCGTTGTCCGCCGCCGAAGCGCGGTGGCGCGATTTCAGGAGGCGGACCGCCGCCCAGGGGGTAACGGTGAAGGCAATGATCAGCGAAAAAAGCATGGCCGCCGAAGAGCCGACCGGAATGGGTCGCATGTACGGACCCATGAGGCCGCCGACAAAGGCCATGGGGAGAATGGCGGCAATAACCGCCCAGGTCGCCAGGATGGTCGGATTGCCGACCTCTGAAACAGCTTCCACCGCTGTGTCGACAACCGACCGGTCCCGGCCGGAGGGCAGGCGGAGGTGGCGGACGATGTTTTCCACCACCACGATGGCGTCATCAACCAGGATGCCGATGGAAAAGATGAGGGCAAAGAGGGTTATTCTGTTCAGGGTGTAGCCGTACAAATAGAAGACCATCAGGGTGAGGGCCAGGGTCGAGGGTATGGCAAGCATGACGACGAATGATTCCCGCCAGCCGAGAAAAAAAAGGATCAGGAGAGCCACCCCGAACACGGCAATGCCCATGTGCAGAAGCAATTCATTGGATTTTTCCGCGGCGGTCCGGCCGTAATCCCTGGTGACGGTGACCCGCACATCCGCGGGTATAAGCCGCCCCTGCAGGGACTGGAGCTTGGCCTGGACCGTGTCGACGACCTGGACTGCATTGGCCCCGGGCCTTTTGGCCAGGGAGAGGGTGACCGCCGCCTCCTCCTGCGCTCCCTGCCGGCCGAAGAGAACATAGTTGGCCGGCTCCTCCGGTCCGTCGGAAACGGCTGCCACTTCTTCCAGGTAAACGGGCCTGGAGTCGTACACTCCGACCACTATCCGGCCGATTTCTTCGGCGGTGGCGAGAAAGGTCCCGCTCTGCAGAATAACCTCATGGTTCATGGACTGCAGAGTGCCGGAATAGGTCTGGCGATTGGCCTGCCGCAGCCGGGCGGCCAGGTCGGCGGCGGTCAGGTTGCGGGCGGCCAGCAGGAGGGGATCAAACTGGACGCGCACTTCCCGGCGGGTACCGCCGATCAGCCTGGTCTCCGCGACTTCCGGGATGTTTTTCAGGGCGTCGTCGATTTGGGCCGCCAGCCGACGCAGGAAAAAATGATCGTATTTGCTGCTGTGCAGCGTCAATGCCAGAATCGGGACGTCATCGATGGTGTGGGGCTTGATCAGGGGCCTGGATACGCCGTGGGGGATGCGGTCGAAATTGGTCTCCAGCTTGCGGTTCAGGTTGACAATGGCGTCTTCGAGGTTTTCCCCCACGTAGAAGCGGGCAATGAGCAGACTCTCGCCCGGCATGGAGGTGGAATAGATATATTCGACCCCGGGCAGTTCATAGAGCAGCTTCTCCATGGGGATTGACACCCGTTCCTCTATTTCCCCGGCCGAGGCGCCGGGCATGGAGACCATGACATCGATCATGGGGACCTTGATCTGCGGTTCCTCTTCCCTCGGCAGCATCAGCACGGCAAGGGTGCCGAGCAGCAGCGAGGTAATGATAATGACCGGCGTCAGCTTCGAGTCGACAAAAGCCGCGGCCAGGCGCCCGGCAAAGCCGGAATGATTGTTGAAATCGGCCGGGTTCTTCATTGGATGATGCGCACCGGACGGCCGTCAACGAGTCCCGGGCCCGCGGGCAAGGCGATGATTTCGCCCGGTTCGAGGCCGGCGAGGATTTCCACCCGCCCGTCCGCCTCGGCCCCGGTCCGCACCAGGCGCAGGCGGGCCCTGTCTTCGACGACGACAAAAACGATTTCCATCTGGCCGAAGCGGTGCACGGCCGCCTGGGGGACGGAGAAGGTCCGCAGTTGTTCTCCCGGAATGGCGACCCGGGCAAATTGGCCGGGCTGCAGCCGCGGATTCTGTTCGATGTCTATTTTCACCGTTGCTGACCGGGAGAGGGGGTCGACCGCCGGCGCTATCTCTGCGACGATTCCGTCCAGGCTGAGACCGGCGGCGGGCAGGTGCACCGGCAGGGATCCGCCGGCAGTGATCTGCAGGGCCAGGGTCTCCGGAACAGCGGTCACCACCTGCAGCCTGCCTATGTCCTCGATGTGGAGCAGAGGGGCCCCGGGCAGGGCCAGATCGCCGACATTGGCGCTTTTCCTGGTCACCACGCCGTCAAAGGGGGCGGTGATCGTTGTGTAGTCTTGCATGGTCCTGATCTCCCGGAAGGCGGCCTCGGCGATCCGGAATGTTTCCTCCAGTGATTTGACGCTTTCGGCGGTTGCCGCGTTTTTGTCGAGGAGTTTTCTTTCCCGGGCCAGGTTTCTTTCCGCCTGCTCCAGCCGTGTCCGCGCCTGGGCGGCCTTGGCGTTGATTTCCCCGGCCGCGACCTGGACGAGCAGGTCGCCGCGTTGTACCTGTGCTCCGAGGACCACCGGCATTTTCTCGATAATTCCCGTTACCTTGGCGGCGATGGCGGCCTGATTGACGGACCGGACCGTGCCCGTGACTTCGGTCTGCAGCCGGCTTTCCACAGAGGCAACCGCAGCGGTCCGGACCTCTATGGGTGGGAGATCAACGGTTGACGGAGCGGCGGGGTGTTCCCCCCGGCAGCCGATGAGGACCATGGCGGCGGCAAGAACAAGACAGTATGGAGCAATTTTCATATGTTCCGCTTCCCTCCGGGCACAAAATCGATGGATCAGGAGTCCGCCGGGATTTCAGCTTCTCCGGGAGACTGGTCAAACTGCGGCAGACCGCAGGCCCGGCGGAGATCGGCCACGGCGATCCGGTGCGCGGTCGCCGCGGCGGTCCTGCGGACAACAGCGCCTGTCAGCCTGTTTTCAACGTCAATGAGTTCGGACGAGAGAATGACCCCTTCCTTGAAGCGCTCCCGGCTGAGACGGGCGCTTTCCTGGGCCTGGGCAACCATTTTCTCCGTGACCTCCATGCGTTGCTCGGCCTGTTCCAGGGCGAGCGTGGCCTGTTCCACCTCCAGGCGGACAGCCAGGGAAATCTTGCGCAGCTGTTCTTTTTTTTCCGCCAGTGCCGCTTTTGCGCCGGCAATCCGCGCAGCGGTGCTCCGGCCGGCAAACAGGTTGAAGTTGACTTTGACGCCGGCCAGCCAGGAGTTGCCGGAGCCGTTCAGCTCATATCCTTGGTCAACCTGGTAGCCGGCAAAAGCGTCAGCGGTCGGATAGTACCCGCCCTCTTCCTGGCGGACCCTGGCTTCGGCGGCCTGGACGGCGGCCTCCATGGCCATGAGTTCAGGACGAAGGGTGATGTCCGGGGCCGCCGGCACCTGGAGCTCGACCGGGGAGTCGCGGTCTATGAGGACGGTTCCCTCCTCCAGGCCGAGCAGGTTGAGAAACGCCCGGCGGGCAAGCTGCAGCCCGTGACGTGCCTGAATGAGATTCTCCTGCTCTTCGGCGTGATGGACCTCGAGGTTAAGGAGGTCGGCCTGCAGGAGGTCGCCGGCCTGGCAGCGGGCCTGGGCCACGCGGACCAGGGCGGCGGCGGCGTCGACGGCGGACTGCCTGGCCTGGACAATGTCCTCGGCCTGGAGGATGGTGAGCAGGGTCTTGATGACTTCAAAGGCCAGTCGGGACCGGATGCTCTCCATTTCGTGGCGTGAGGCGGTTTCCGACGCTTCCGCGACCCTGATCCCGGCCCGGTCGCTGCCGCCGTTATACAGCCTGTAGCTTGCGGTTGCGGTCATGTTCAGGTTGTCGGTAGTGCCGGGGGCATTGAAGTCGATGGTTTCATCAAATTCCCCCTGGTTGAGGATATTGCCGAAGGAATACATGGGATTGTCGGTGCGGCTGTAGGACGCACTGAGATCAAGCCGGGGGTAAAAGGCACTGTCCGCTTCCATGACGGCCGCCCGGGCCGCGGCGATTCGTTCCCTGATTATCGCCGTTTCGGGGTTGTTGGCGAGGGCGAATCGCACCGCGCTTTGCGGAGTCCATTGAGGGGGGATCTCTTCCGGCGGCCCGGCGGGGAAAAGAAAGGAGGGAGCGGCAAGCTGAAGGAGGAAGCACCAGATGACGCTGACGGGAATGAGTGGGCTAGGCATGGTGTCGAATCAGTTGGCGGCGCTCCGCTCCGCGCTGGCGGGGACGAATGAGGAGTAGAACATGTTTGCGCTCCTGGCCTGCAGTTGGTGAAAGGTTTTGCGATTTCGATACTGATTTCGATGAGCTATATCCTGCGCCGGGTCAAGGGAATTCGCACCCATTGGTGTCTCCATCGGAATCGGGATCGAATCCTGATCGCAGCAATATCAGGGGGTGCCGTTCTTATTTTTTGTATTCCATTTTCCTTATTTTCCAGCGCTGTCCACCGGACATGTCTCGTTCACGGCGGTCCGTGGACGTTCTTGCGTGGTGTCGAATCATACGTGTATAGATAAACAGAATCGCGGATGCCGCAACATAATTATTTAATCATTTCATTAAATGATGAAACAGTATGGCTGGCCGGACGGCTAAAAAAACAAATTTTTGCAAAGATTTCCGTCATATCGCTGGTTGAACGGGCGCGGACGTGCCGGGGCGGCGGGGAAACCGTTCGGCTACGGGGAAGGTGGCGCACGGAGCAGGGCATAACGGGGAACCCGGTCCGGTTTCACCGGCCGCCGGGCGGGTCGATCCGCCCGGGCTTAAATGACTACATGATGCTTTTGACCGCCGTGTCGGCGATGGCCACAATTTTCGCCGGCAGGGCGCCCATGAGGATGATCAGCACCACCAGGACGATGCCGACCGCCTTGTTGAGACCATCTACGGTGACCGCCGGGCTGTCCCCGGGATCAACGGTGTAGGCGGTCCGCACCACGGAAAGGTAGTAGTAGATCGCGATGCCGGTATTAATGGCGGCCAGGGTGACCACGGCCAGGTAGATCAGGTTTTGCGTCCCCCCGGCTTCCAGGGCCCCGGTCAGCAGCATGAACTTGCCCATGAAGCCCACGAAGGGCGGTATGCCCGCCAGGGCAAAGAGACCGACCGCCAGGACAAAGGCCAAAACGGGCTGGCGCTGATGCAGGCCCCGGAGGTCTTCAACGGCGAGGTTTTCACCTTGCTGCGAGACATTGCACAGCACCAGAAAACAGGCCAGGTTCATAATGACATAACCGGCTATGTAGTACATGGCTATGGCGTACCCCCCGGGATCCATGGTCAGGAGGCCGAGCAGGATGAAACCGGCGTGGGCGATGCCGGAATAGCCGAGCAGCCGCTTGAGATCCGTCTGCACCAGGGCGCTGAGGTTGCCGTAGAACATGGAACTGAGAGCAAGGATCATGAGCATGTAGATCAGGAACATGTCCTCCCCGGAGCTCAGGGACACGATCCGGATCAGGAGAGCCACTGCCCCGAGCTTGGGGACGGTGGCAATGAAACCGGTGGTTTCGTTGGCGGCGCCCTGATAGATGTCCGGCACCCAGAAATGCATGGGGAAAACGGCCAGCTTGAAGAAGAAGCCCGCCATGACCATCAGGACGGCAAACAGGGCGGCGGGCTGGGGAGCATTCTGCAGGCCGGCGACTATTTCATGGAGATAGGTGCTGCCGGTCAGTCCGAAAATATAGCTCATGCCGAACAGCATGAACCCGGTGGCCATGACGCCGAACAGAATGTACTTGATGCCGGCTTCCATCTGGACCCGCAGTCCTTTCTGATCGCTGCGCATGGGGACGAGCAGGTAGAGGGCAAAGGAGGAAAGTTCCAGGGAAACGAAGATGGTGATCAGTTCCACAGAGCTGACCAGCATCATCAGGCCCAGAGCGCTTAAAAAGAGGAACAGGTAGTATTCGGGGCGGACCGATTCCTCGATATCCTTGAGGTGCCGGCCGAAGACAAGGGCGATGGCCAGGCCGAGGCCGATCATCAGCTTGAACAGCTGCGAGTAGAGGTCGATCTTGTAGCTGTCGAAAAAGATCGTCGCCTGATCGTTCACGGCGATCAGCGTCGTAATGAAGGTGAGAAAACCAAAAAAGACGGCGGTATTTTTGAGCTGGTTGCTTTCCAGCTGCCGGTACAGACTCAGGACAAAAAAAGCCAGCGCACCGGTCAACAGGGTCAGTTCCGGGAGGATAGCCATGTGGTATTCCTTTCCTTGATTTCTTCTCGCTTGTTCAGTCGTTTACCGCAGCGTCATAGCCACGCCCTGCTGCTGCCAGCTGTGCAGCTGATCAAGCAGGGAGACGACCGAAGTGTTCATTAAATCGATAAATGGTTGCGGCTTGAGACCGATCCAGAAGACGAACAGCAGAAACGGCGCCAGGGTAATAATTTCCCGAAAGTTCAGATCCACCAGGTAGGACTGGTCGGGATTGTTGGTTCCTCCCCAGACGACCCGCTGCAGCAGGCGCAGCATATAGGCGGCCGCCAGGACGGCTCCGGGTATTGCCGCCAGGGCAAGGGGGATGTTGTCCCTGAAGGTCCCCGCCAGGACGAGAAACTCGCCGATGAATGAATTGGTGCCCGGGAAGCCGAAGGATGACAGGGAGAAAAAAGCAAGGAAGGTGACATACCATGGCATGTATTTGCCGACGCCCGCCGCGACGGCCAGTTCCCGGGAGTGGGTCCGCTCGTAGATCATGCCCACGCAGAGGAACAGGGCGCCGGTGGTGACGCCGTGGTTGATCATCTGCATGATGGCGCCCTGCAGTCCCTGGGGATTGAGAATAAAGATTCCCAGGGTGACGAAGCCCATGTGGCCGACACTGGAGTAGGCGATGAGCTTTTTCATGTCGTTCTGCGCCAGGGCGGTAAAGCCGCCGTACAGGATGCCGGCGATGGACAGCCAAAGAACATAGGGAGCGAGGAGAAAGGTGGCGTCCGGGGTGATGGGCAGACAGAAGCGGAGAAAACCGTAGGTTCCCATTTTCAGGAGGATGCTGGCCAGGATGACCGAACCGGCGGTCGGCGCTTCAACATGGGCGGCCGGCAGCCATGTATGGAAGGGAAACATGGGCACCTTGATGGCAAAGGCGAGGAAGAAGGCAAGGAAGGCCAGCACCTGGAAGGTGATCGTGTAGTTCTGCCACATCATCGCCGGGATGAAGAAGGTGCCGTTTTCCAGGTACAGCGCGATAATGGCGACCAGCAGCAGCAGGGAGCCGACCAGAGTGTAGAGGAAGAACTTGATGGATGCGTAGACTTTGCGCGGTCCGCCCCAGATGGCGATCAGCAGGTACATCGGGATGAGCATGAACTCCCAGAGAATATAGAAGAGGACAAAATCGAGGGCGACAAAAACACCGATCATGGACGTTTCCATGATCAGGAGGCAGATCATGAAGGGGGTCACCCTTTTCTGGATGTATCGCCAGGAAGCCAGCACGCAGAACGGCATGATAAGCGTCGTCAGCATCACCAGCAGGATCGAAATACCGTCAACGCCGAGGATGTAGCTGATATTGAAGCGGGGTATCCAGTTGTGGGCCTCGACAAACTGAAACTTGGCGGTGGAGGGGTCAAAGCCGCTTACCAGCGGTATGGAAAAGAGGGCCGTGATCGAGGTGACGGCCAGCGTCCAGTACCGGGCAAAAGAGTCGCCGGAAAAAAAGAGCATGACCACTGCTCCGGCCAGCGGGAAGAAAATCAGGAAACTGAGCAGGGGAAATCCCTCGTTGATGATCAGGTTATCCATTCCCTATGATCCCTTTATGAGAGTTGAAAGAGTACATACGCTATCAGTATCAGAGCGGCAAAGGTGGCGGAAAAGTAGATGGTGTACTGTATCTGTCCGGACTGCACCGCCCGGACCCGGCCGCCGATGGCCCTGACACACCTTGCGATCCCGTCGACGACGCCGTCGATGCCGTGCCAGTCGAACCAGCTCCAGAAGCGGGAGATGACCATCAACGGACCCAGACCGACAACCCGGTAGGCTTCGCCCCAGGCCGTGTCAAACCATTGCAGGGGATGTTTGGCAATCCACAGGAAGAGGGAGCCGCCCTTGCGGTAGAACCAGTCCATGTCCAGGCAGATCTTGTCTTCCGGCTCCAGGTAGCGGCGCAGCAGGAAAAAGGCCACGGAGGCGAAACCCAGCAGCTGCAGCGTCTCGGAAATCAGATAGCCGTTGTAGGGATTGTAGCTGACCGGATGCGGCAGGAGGCCGTACAGCACGACCGGCGCGCTGCCGACGGCTATGCAGAGGAAGGCGCTGGTCGCCATGGCCATCTGCATGTTCCAGGGGGGATCCCCCGCCTTTTCCCAGGTTTCGGCGGTGCAGTTGCTTTTGCCGAAGAACAGGTAATAGGGCAGTTTCAGACCGTTATATATGAACGTGCCGGTGGCGCCGAACATGAGGAGCCATGAGGCCCAGTTGACATGCACTTCATAGCCGGCGCTGATGATCATGCCCTTGCTGGCGAAGGCGGCAAAGAACGGCGCCGCGGAAATGGACAGGCAGCCGATGATCGTGAAAATCATGGTGGCCGGCATTTTCCGGTACAGCCCTCCCAGTTCGGTGAACTTGGTCTTGCCCGTCATATACAGGACCGAGCCGGCGCCCATGAAGAGCAGGCCCTTGTAGAGGATGTGGGCCACGGCGTGCGCCGACGCTCCGTTGATGGCCAGTTCGGTGCCGATGCCGACGGCGGCGACCATGTAGCCGACCTGGCTGACGATGGACCAGGCCAGCAGCTTGCGGATGTCGTTTTCCATCACCGCATAGATCACGCCGTACAGGGCCATGATTACCCCGAGCAGGATCAGGATGTCAAAGCCGGCGAAACCCCGGGCGAGGGTATAGACGGCGGTCTTGGTGGTGAAGGCGCACATGAAGACGGAACCGTTGAACGAGGCCTCGGAGTAGGCGTCCGGCAGCCAGGAGTGGAGCGGGACGACAGCCGCGTTCAGGCCGAAGCCGAGCATGATCAGCCAGGTGTACAGTTCGGGATTCTTGACATCCATCAGGGTAAAGGCGATATCGCCCACCGCCTGGTAGCGGAGCATGATGCCGGCGAGGAGAATGATCCCGCCGATGGTATGGATGAGCAGGTAGCGGTACCCGGCGGCCAGGGATTTTTCGCCCCGCCGGAACCAGATGAGAAAGGTGGATGAAAAGGCCATCATTTCCCAGAAAAGGAAGAGGCTCAGGTAATCGCCGCTGTAGATGGTGCCCAGGGAGCCGGCGACGTAGAACCAGGCGGCGATGTGTTCCTTGGCGTTGTCGACATGCAGGGCGTAGAGGGTGCCGACCACGGCCATCAGGGCCATGATCAGGGCAAAAATGGAGGACAGCCTGTCCACCCGGCCGAAAACAAGCTGCCAGTCCAGAAACTGGTAGATGCCGAACTGACCGCTCATGGAGCTGTTGCCGGCAACCGCGGCCAGGGACAGCAGGGGCACCAGGAAAAGATACGGTTTGCGCAGCGGTCCCCGCACAAAGGGCAGGATCAGGGCGCCGATGATCAGGATCAGGGCGGGATGGGTAAAGCAGTTCGTCATGGTTATCCCCCCGTCTAAGCGTGATCGGTAGAGGTTGCGCCGTGGGAGGCGGCTGCCGGTTCTTCTTCCGCATCCCGGTCATAATAATCAGGGCGGGTCATGATGCCGGAATGGCCGTACCAGCGGGCAAAGCCGATGATGGCGGCGGCCGCGGCAAAGCCGAAGATCGACCAGAAGAACGGTATGTACTGCTCCGCCCAGGAGTGGGCGTGGCTCTTGTCCACGTACAGGCTGTGCGCCATCACCAGGGCAAGTATCCCGTAGCAGGTCCAGACGACTGTTCTGATTCGTTCGCTCAGGTACTCGATCAACTTGTTCATCCTGTCACCGCCTTGACAAATTGCATCATAAAGTTGGGGTAGATCCCGATGATGACCGATACGGTCACCGCGATCAGAATCGGTATCAGCATGGAGAGCGGGGCTTCCCGAATGCCCGCGGCGGCGCCTTCCGGCTTCCTGCCGAAAAAGGCCTTGAAGGTGACCGGGGCGAAATACCCGACATTCAGTACCGTCGAGGCAATGAGAATCAGCAGAATGCCGATCTGGTGGGCCTCCATGGAGCCGACCAGCAGGTACCATTTGCTGACGAACCCGGCCACCGGCGGGGCGCCGATCATCGACAGCGAGGCGACGGCGAAGGCGCCGAAGGTAAAGGGCATGGTTCGGCCCAGGCCGCTCATCTCGGAGATATTTTTCTTGTGCGCGGCAACGTAAATGGCGCCGGCGCAGAAGAACAGGGTGATCTTGGAGAAGGCGTGGTTGACGATGTGAATCAGGCCGCCGTCAATGGCATGGGGCGTCAGCAGGGCCACCCCGAGGATGATGTAGGACAGCTGACTGACCGTGGAATAGGCCAGCCGTGCTTTCAGATTGTCCTTGCTCAGGGCGATGACCGAGGCCATGAGAATGGTGAAGCCGACGAAATAGGCGGTGGGTATGCCGAGGTTGAGCGCGGTCATCGTGTCAACGCCGAAGACATAGAGCATGGTCCTGGTGGTGCAGAACACCCCGACCTTGACCACGGCCACTGCATGGAGCAGTGCGGAGACCGGAGTCGGGGCGACCATGGCGCCGGGAAGCCAGTGATGGAACGGCATGACGCCGTTTTTGGCGAAGCCGAAAATGCAGAAGACATAGAGCATGATGACGATCCACGCCTTGACGTCCCCGGGAATCATGCCGGTGAAGATATTGTGGGGGAAGTCGAGGGTGCCGGCCAGGACGTAAATGAGAATCATGGCGGGCAGCAGGAAAAGCTTGGCGGTGGTGGTCAGATAGACGATGTACTTTTTGCCGCCTTCGTAGCCCTCTTCATCCTGATGGTGCGCAACCAGGGGATAGGTGCAGACCGAAACGATTTCGTAGAACAGGTACATGGTGAAGAGGTTGTCCGACAGGGCCACCCCGATGGCGCCGAAGATGGCCAGGGCGAAACAGGCGTTGAAGCGGGTCTGGGCGTGTTCGTTCAGCCCGCGCATGTAGCCCATGGAATAGAACACGGCGATCACCCACAGCGAGGAGGCGACCAGGGCGAAGATCATCGAAAAGCCGTCGGCCCGCAGGGTGATGGACAGGCCGGGCAGGAGCTGAAACATGGTATAGACAAACGTTGTGCCGGAGGTGATCGCCGGCGTAAACGACAGCACCAGCAGGAAGAGCAGGGCCGAGGAGGAAAACGAGACGAATTCCCTGAGGTTGGGATGGTTTTTCAGGGTCATCACAACCACGCTGCCGAACAGCGGGATAATGACCGCCAGGAGCAGGTTGGAGTTCGTTACGATATTGGCTGTGCTGGAAACTGGGTCCATATTCTTCCTCTCGGGTTACCCTTGGAGATCGACCAGATCTTCCGTATCGATGCTTTTATAGTTTCTGTACACGGCAACGACAATACTGACGGCGATGGCGGCTTCAGCCGCGGCGATGGCCATGATGAACAGGGTGAAAATCTGTCCGACCGCCGGGTCGGGAGCCAGAAACCTGTTGAAGGCCATGAAGTTGACGGACGAACCGGCCAGAACCAGTTCCGAGGCAATCAACATGCCGATCAGGGTCCTGCGGGCCACAAGGCCGTAGATCCCGAATCCGAACAGCAGGGCGCCGAGGACCAGATACGTTCCGAGGCAGTTGTAGAGGTTGAGGATTGTCATACTCTGCTCCTTCCCCTTCGTGCCAGAACCAGGGCTCCGATTATGGCAAGAAGGAGGACAATGGAAATGAGTTCAAAGACCAGGGAATAGGTTGTCAGAAAGGCCATTCCCACATGCTCGATGCTTCCGGTTTCCTGGCGGGGAAAAGCCTGCCATTCGGTTTTGAGGCCCAGGATGGAGAGGGCGGCGAAGAAAATGACCCCGGTGCTGAAGCCGATGGGCCCGGCCAGGACGCCGCCCCGGTAGGTGCCCTTATGGCTTTCCGGGCTGGCCATCATCACCGCAAAGGCGATCAGGATGCTGACCGCGCCGACGTAGATGAGCATCTGCATCATGGCGACAAAGGGACTCAGCAGAAAGTAGTAGACGCCCGCCACCCCGGTAAAGGCCACGGCGAGGCCGGCGACGCAGCGAACGAGACGTTTGGAGGTTGTGGCAATGGCCGCGCCGAAAATGACAATGGTGATGGTCAACAGAAAAATGAGGCCGACAAATCCCTCGGCCGAGAAAAGAGAAGGGCTGGCTGCCGGCTGACAGAATAGGGTCTGCATCAGCGTTGTTCCTCCAGTCGTTTGACAAGATCAAATATATAGTCGCTCTTGTTGGTACTCGCCAGGTTGTACTCCCTGGAAAACTGAATGGCGTTGAAGTTGCAGCTTTCGACGCAGGAGCCGCAGAGACTGCACTTGGTAAAATCGAGAATATACCTGGTCAGAACCTTTTTCTTGGAACCTTCCGGCTTTTCGCCTTCAACCGTTATGCACGAGGAGGGGCAGGCACGCTGACACATGCCGCAGACCACGCAGTTGCTCCCGCCGGTCTCTTCGTTCCTGGTCAGCTCGATATGCCCGCGGAACCGTTCCTTCATGACCGGGACGAAATGGGGGTACTGCTCGGTGATCACCGGCTTGAAAAATTCCGGGCCCGTGACCTTGAGGCCGATGAGCAGACTCTTGGTGCCGTACAGTATATCGCGCCAATATTCGTTCATATCAGAATACCTTCAATCTTGATAAAAACGGCCGTCAACAGGAGAATGGCCAGCGAGAAGGGGATCAGAATTTTCCAGGACAGGTTGAGGAGTTTGTAGATCTGGGTCCTGGGATAGGTCCACCGGATCCAGATAAAGGTGAAAATCAGCAGGTAGATTTTCAGGACGAACCAGAGGACTCCGGAGGGGATGAAGGGCAGCGGGGAATCCCAGCCGCCGAAGAAAAGAATCGCCGTCAGGCAGGCGCCGACGACGATGTTCAGGTATTCCCCCATCATGAAGAGACCGAAGCCCATGGAGCCGTACTCGGTCATGTGGCCGGCGATGAGTTCGCTTTCCGCTTCGGCCATGTCAAAGGGCGCCCGGTTGGTCTCGGCGACGGAACAGGTAAAAAAGATGAGGAAGGAAACCGGCATGATGATCGCCTGGGCTATGGACTGGCCGGCAATGGGGAAAATATACCAGTTCCAGAAGCCGCCCTTCTGCTGGAGGGCAATCTCCTCCAGGTTCATCGAGCCGCTGAGCATGACGATGGTGATCACGGTGATCAGCATCGGGATTTCATAGGCGACGTTCTGGGAGACCGAGCGGGCGGCGGAAATCAGGGAGTACTTGTTGTTGGAGGCCCAGCCGCCGAGCAGGATGGCCATCATGCCGATGGAGGCCAGGGCGAAGATCAGCAGCACCGAAAGTTCGATGGGGCGGGCATGGAAGGTGGCGGAAAAGGGAATGGCGACCATCGAGGTGATGGCCGGGATCATGGCCAGTACGGGGGCGACGCGGAAAAGAATGCCGTCCACCCCCTGCGGCACCAGCAACTGCTTGGTCATCAGTTTGATGCCGTCGGCCAGGGGCTGCAGCAGGCCGTAGGGGCCCACTTCCTTGGGGCCGATTCGCCGCTGGATATGCCCCGCTCCCTTCCGCTCGCACCAGCCGAGCCAGGCGGCGTTGACACCGGCGAACGCCATTACGCCAATCAGATAGAGAATCGGGCGCCAGATGCTTGTATCCATGATTTTTTCCTTATCGATCGATTTCGGGAATGACCAGGTCCAGGCTGCCCATCACCGCCAGGGCATCGGCCAGCAGCATGCCCTCCGCGATTTCGCCGAAGAGGCTCAGATTGGAGAAGCAGGGCGACCGCAGCTTAAGGCGGTAGGGCCCCTTGTCCCCGTCGCAGATCAAGCGGCAGCCGAAGGTCCCCTTGGCGGCTTCGACGGCCGCGTAGCAGTCCCCGGCAGGCGGTTTCAGCGTTTTCGGCACCTTGGCCTGCACGGGCCCCCCCGGCAGCTTGTCCAGGGACTGTTCGATGATGCGCAGGGACTGTTCGATTTCATCCATTCTGACCATGTAGCGGGCCATGCAGTCCCCTTCCGGATAATGGGGAATGTCAAAATCGAGTTCCGGGTAGATTGAATAGGGCTCGTTTTTGCGCACGTCGTACTCGATGCCGGATCCCCTGAGCACCGGACCGGTGGCGCCGTATTTGCGGCAGACTTCCGGGCTGATGTGGCCGATGTCCTTGAGCCGCTTGATCAGGATGATGTTGCCGGTGACCAGGTCGTGATACAGGGTGGGCATCCGGGAGCGCAGCCGCTTGATGAACTCGCGGGTCCCGGTGATGAATTCATCATCGATGTCATTGTACACGCCGCCGAACCGGTAATAGCAGTAGGTCAGACGGGACCCGGTGACATGCTCGAGCAGATCCAGAATCTTTTCGCGGTCGTCGAAGGCGTACAGCAGAGGGGTGAAGCCGCCGAGGTCGAGGATAAAGGCGCCCCACCACAGGAGGTGGCTGGATATCCGGTTGAGCTCGACGGTTATGGTCCTGATGTATTCCGCCCTCTCCGGGACCTCGATGCCGGCAGCCCGCTCCACGGCCATGCAGTACCCCTGGTTGAAGGACAGGGCAGACAGGTAGTCCATGCGCGGCGTGTTGGGCATGAACTGGGCGAAGGTCCCGTTTTCGGCCATTTTTTCATGCATTCGATGAATATAGCCCAGCACCGGTTCAGCCTCGACGATATACTCGCCGTCCATGGTCAGCTTGACCCGAAGAACACCGTGGGTGGCCGGATGCTGGGGACCGAGATTGAGGACGAAGGTTTCGTCCGGGGTGCAGAGTATCGGTTCGGTCATGGAGTAAAATCCTTCAAGAGTGGATGATAATCGGCGTCTTCAGGCAGCAGGATCGGAACCAGGTAGGGGTGGCCGATGAACTTGATGCCGAAAAAATCGTGGGTTTCGCGCTCATGCCAGCCGGCGCCGGGACAGATATCCGAAACAGTGGGAACTTCCGGTGCGGACCGGGGCAGACGGGTCCGGACAACCACCCGGCAGAGCGGGCCGTCGGTACGGTTGAAGTCGTAGTCGACCTCCATCTGCTCTTCTTTGATCCAATCCACTCCGGTGACGGATTCCAGGAAATAACCGGCGCCGGTGAGCAGTTTCGCCGCTTCAACCACCTGGTCCGGAGAGCAGAGCACGTCGAGGTGCACCCCGCGGGCCTTGTAATCCCTGACCAGGACGCCCAGGGGGCGCGGGCTTTCGGGCTCGATGGAGACGGGCGGATCGCCCTCCGGGTCCATTTCCGGGACCGGCTCCTCCTCGGCCGGGGCAGTTTCTTCGGCGGGGGCGGCTTCGGGAGGCGGCGCTTCTTCGGGAGCCTTCTCGGCGGCTTCGGTTTTCTCTCCGGCTTTCTCCGCGGCCTTGGCAGCCGCCTTGGCCTTGGCCGCTTCTTCCGCCTCGGCTTTGGCCCGGGCATCGGCTATGATTTTGTTCCAGGCGGCAACCTCGGCCTCGGCCTCGGTCGCTTTCTGTTCGGGGAACAGTTCAAGAAGAGCCCATTTGGTTTCACGTATAATGCTCATGGATCCACCCTGTTCAGGTTGGCTCGACCCGCGGCCACCGTCGCTTGCCGGTTATTTTTTCCTCGAGCACGAGGATCCCCTCGATGAGGGCTTCGGGCCGGGGAGGGCACCCGGGGATATAGACATCCACGGGAATGATCTGGTCAGCGCCCTCGACAACGTTGTAATTGCATTCGACTTTGAAGGGACCGCCGGAGATGGCGCAGTTGCCCATGGCGATGACCCACTTGGGTTCGGGCATCTGGTCATACAGGGTCTTGACCGCCGGAGCCATTTTTTTGGTGATGGTTCCGGCCACGATCATGATATCCGACTGGCGGGGGGAGGGGCGGAAGACTTCGGCGCCGAACCGGGCCAGGTCAAAGCGTCCCGCTCCGGCGGCCATCATTTCAATGGCACAGCAAGCGAGACCGAACGTCATGGGCCAGAGCGAATTTGCCCGGCCGAGCCCCAGCAGTTTGTCCAGTGATGCGAACTGGACTATTGATGACGGTATTTTTTCCGTTCCCACATGAACACTCCTTTCACCCAGGCATAGATCACGGCCAGAGACAGGATGCCGACGAAAATCAGCACCTCGATCAGATCACGAACCCCAAATTCGGGGCTGTTGTAGGCAACAGCCACCGGAAACAAAAACAGAACGTCTACGTCGAAAGCCAGAAAAATAAGAGCATAGAGGTAATAGACAATACCGAAGCGAATCCAGGCGTCACCGATGGGCTCCATGCCGCATTCGATGAACTGTCCTGTTTTGCCGGCGACATTGCGGGTGTGGGAGGTGGGACCAAGAAGCTTGGCGATGATGATGGGACCGATACCGAACGAGAGGGCTCCGATGAGAAAGATTGCAACGTAGATGATATTCGTCAGGGTCTGCTGATCCATGTTGCCTCTCCAATGTGAAAGGAGGTGACGGCACTGGCCGTCAAAATTGACAGTACATTAATGAAATTAAAACCTCTTTGTCAACCGGAAATGAAGCTTCATTCATTTTTTCCATTGAAATAACCACAACGTAGAGGTCCGAAGGCAACTGGAAAGGACGCCCGCGGGCCTGATCGTCGGCCATCGGGTCGTGGAGGAAGGTAGCGTCCGGCCTCGCTCAGCTCAACCGTCCCAGGGCGTCCTTGATCCGTTGCATGCCATCCTGGATGATTTCCAGGGAAGTGGCAAAGGAAAAGCGGATGAATGCATCGGCCCCGAACGCAGCACCCGGCACGCTGGCGACTTTCGCCTCGTCGAGGAAATAGTCGGCGAGGGCAACGGAATCGCCGATGGTCTTGCCCTGGAATGATCGGCCGTAATAGGCGGAGAAGTTGGGAAAAACGTAAAAGGCCCCCCTGGGGTTGACGCAGGTGACTCCGGTGATGGACCGCAGGTCCTCGACAAAGAAGTCCCGGCGGGGGAGAAAGGCCTGCAGCATGGTCCGGGGGAAGTCCTGGGGACCGGTCAGGGCGGCGAGAGCCGCGTACTGGGCAGGGGCGCAGGGGTTGGAGGTGGATTGGCTCTGGATCTTGTTCATCGCCTTGATGACATGTCCGGGTCCGGCACAATAGCCGATGCGCCACCCGGTCATGGCGAAGGACTTGGAGACCCCGTTCAGAACCACCGTCTGCTCCGCGAGCCGGGGATCGACATCGAGGATGTGGGGAAGCCGGGAATCCAGATAGGTGATGGTTTCGTAGATATCATCGGTGACGACCAGCCAGCCCCTTTCCAGCGCCATCCGCCCGACCGCCTCCAGGGTCTGCTCGGAGAACAGGGAACCGGCGGGATTGGACGGGCTGTTGATGACGATCATCCTGGTCCTGGCGGTGGCGTAGCGGTCGAGGATGTCCGGATCGAGGTCGAAGTCGTCCTCCTCGCGCAGCGGCACGATGACCGGGACGCCGCCGGCCAGCTGCACCATCGGCGGGTAGGACACCCAGTAGGGTGCCGGAATCAGCACTTCGTCGCCGGGATTGATCACGGCCTGGAAAATATTGTACAGGCCGTGCTTGCCGCCGCAGCAGACCTGGATCTGCTCGGGGGAGTAGTCCCAGCCATGGTCGGCCCGGAACCGGCCGGCTATTGCCTCGCGCAGTTCAGGGATGCCGGGAACGGCGGTATACCTCGTGTGGCCGTCGTCGATCGCCTTTTTGCCCGCCTCGCAGACATGGAGCGGCGTGTCGAAGTCCGGTTCTCCGACGCTGAAGTTGAGAATGTCGGCGCCGGCGGCTTTCAGGGCCTTGGCCTTGGCGTTGACCGCAAGGGTCGGCGACGGGGCGATCCGGGTTACCCGGCTGGCAAGGGCGATGACGTCAGGCATGGTGTTTCCTTTTAGTGGCTCTTAACCAAACTCAGTGGCTCTTAACCAAACTCAGCTATTTTTACAGGTGTGTGAGCCAAGCATGCGTTGAGCAATCTCAAAGGCATCTCCGGTTCCCAGAATCTACGGTTAAAACGATAACAAAATTCATCCAGGTATTCCTGCAAATAGTTTGAAGACACGCCATGAAATGTACCGTTGATGAATTTCTTCACGTTGATGAATTTCTTCATATTGCCAATCATGATATGGACAAGCGGAAGCCATTCAGGAGCCTTGTGCGGCGGAGTAACTTTCTTCTCGTGAATATGATCTTCACCAACGGCGTTCAAGGCTGGCAGCGCATCCGTCCGTATGGTCTGCCCTGGCTGCATATGGAAAGCGAGAAAAGAAGA
>Ga0129302_1000539_pt1 | contig 28150 bp, 30 predicted proteins | sample BlaSprsedimmetaG_FD_94476 | JGI IMG/M metagenome (GOLD analysis project Ga0129302, IMG submission 94476) | Hot spring sediment bacterial and archeal communities from California, USA to study Microbial Dark Matter (Phase II) - Blank Spring... | ecosystem: Environmental > Aquatic > Thermal springs...
AAGGCGACGAAAACTGTTTTCTATGGCTCGATTGAGCGCGAAAACGAGAACGTGGCAGAGGGCGAGGACGGCAACCGCTGCATCCGGTTTGTCAAGACCAACAATGTTTTCAATGCCGACCAGATCGACGAGCAGCCCGGCGGACTGGCGAACTATACGCCGAGCTATGAGAGCGGCAGCAGCGATTGCCAGCCCGGCGAGGTCACGATTTCCGATGATGGCCTGTTGTCCGTCATGCCCCGGCAGCGGTCGGCGTCCCATGTCGTGATCCGCACTGGCTGGACGGCCCAGCTTCCCCCCGAGGCGGTCGGGCCGATCCGGCGCGCTATCGCGCTGGCCGAAGCGAAATTGTCGCGGGAGGCCCACGCATGAAAGGCGTGACGTGGAAGCGGGCCGACGCCTTGCAGGCGGGCGACCTGATCGTGACGAGCGTTCCCGGCCATGCGGCTTTCGTGGACCGCGTTTGCGAAGTGCGTTTTGCCCGCGACGGCAAAGTGCATGTTGATCTCAACCACTGGACCGCAAGGGCGATCTACCCCGAGGCCGAACAGGTGCGGGTGATCGCGCGGCGCAGCCAACTTATGGAGGCAAAATGACCCAGCCCATCAACACTCACGCCTTGGCAAAATGAAGGTGGAGACGCGACAGCGCATCGAGCGCCAGATTGCGCGCAAGGCCGCCAAGGACTTGATCGCGGCGACCAAGCGGGGTTATCCGGTCTCGCAACGCGGCCCGGCCAAGTAGGAGGCGCGCCTTGTGTGATCCAGCGGACGAAGGCCGCATCCATGAAATGACCTTGCCCGGCGGATCGGGCGCGCGGATCGGCTACGCCCGCGTGTCCACGCCGGAGCAGGACATGAGCTTGCAGACCGACGCGCTAGAGCGCGCCGGTTGCTCCCGCATCTTTCAGGACGTGGCGAGCGGTGCGAAGGCTGAGCGCAAGGGGCTGGACGAGGCGTTGGCCTACCTGCGCCCCGGTGACACGCTTGTGGTGTGGAAGATCGACCGGCTAGGCCGGTCGCTTGCGCATCTTGTCGGCGTGGTGGAGGACTTGCGCAGCCGAGGAATCGGCTTTCGGTCGCTCACCGATCCGGGCATGGACACCACCACGGCCAGCGGCGCGCTGATTTTCCATATCTTCGGCGCGCTGGCCGCGTTCGAGCGCGAGCTAATCCGGGAGCGCACCAAGGCCGGTTTAGCCGTGGCGGCCGCGCGCGGCCGACGCGGCGGCCGAAGGCCAGTTGTCACCGCTGCCGTGCTGGAACGGGCCAAGGCCCTGATGCTCGACAAGGGGTTGACGGTGCGCGAGGCGGCGGGCGCGCTCAATATCGGCAAGACGGCCCTTTACGACGCGCTACGGGCCGCCGAAGACGAGGAACAGGCGAAGGCGGCCAAGACGCCGCCCCGGAAAGGGAGACTTGCCCGCTAGGGCCGTTTTCCGGGCCGCTGGCGGCCTTTGGGCCTTGTGCGGTATCCAAGGCCCAGGACACCCGCTAAAGCCGCTCCTGCGCTTCCCGTGGCGGTCGAGAGGTTCGCGGCGGGCAGTTTCGGGCGTAACATGGCAGCGACAGGCCCCCGTTTGCGGGCCGCGATGCCGTCAGGATCGCACCGCCGCGCCCTTGCAACGCCGGAGGCGTCCGCCGCGATGCTCCGGCCCAAGGGTGCAAGGACGCTTTGCCACGGTGCAACGTGATCGCCATACGGCCCAACTCACAAACGGAGGTGCCACCATGTTCAATACCGCCCTTCACCGCCTGCTAGGCGCGGCCTACGGACCCACTTACCGCCTCGCCGGAATCGGCGCGTGGATCTTCGGCGGCTATGGCCTGTTGATCCTCGCAATGGCGATGGCCGCAGGGCGCACCGCTGAGAGCTTCGCCGTCTACGGCAAGCCGCTGGCCCTCGCGGTCGCGCTCATCGCCTTGCGCCGCCTCGCCCGGCGGCATTCCGGCAGCACCTTGAGCGTCACCTTGCCGCCGATTACCTTGTCAAGCTGGCGGCTCCCATTGAGAACCGCCACCTTGCGCGAGCCTTCCGGTCCCCCTTTTGGTGTCAGTGACGGCCCGCCGTGGACGTGGCGAGCGGGTGGCCCTGCCAAGGCGGCAGGACAATATCTTTCGTCACCATGACCACGAAGCGGTAGCCGGGCCGGATTTCAAGCGTCGGTTGGATCGAGAGATTCCGCCGCGCCATTTCCATGCCGAGTTGACCAAGCTGGCGGCCAATCTCCGCAGCAAGGATTTGCTGCGAATCGTACCCGCCATAAGGACCGGAAGGCCCGTCCGGCTGCGATAGCTGGATACCCGCCGAGAACAGCGACAGCATCAGCGCATTGCCGAAGATGCGCCAATAGTGGTTGTTCACTTTGTCATTGAACCCGGCATAGCCGCCCGTGTCCGCACCCGGCATCAGATCGAGCGACACCGACGAGCCATCGGGATAGATGATGCGCCGCCACGCGACTAGGACGCGCTCTTGGCCCATCGTCACGGTGCTGTCGTAGGTGCCGACGAGGCGCGCCCCGGCAGGAATCAGCAGGTATTGCCCGGTTGCCGTGTCGTACACGTTTTCACGCACCTGCCCGATGATTTGGCCCGGCAGATCGGAATTGACACCGCCAATCATCACGCCCGGAATGACGGTCCCGGCCTTGACCTCCATCGTGGACACAGGCGGCGTGCGCGTGTGCTTGAGATAGGTTTCAAGCTCCGGCGACTGCGACAAGAAGGCCCGCTTGTGATCCTGCTGGTTCGGGTCGCCCTGTCCGCCGAGCCCCGCCAGATCACCGCTGCCGAGGCTCAGGCCGCCGCCGGCGACGCCGGCATTGTGCAGAACTTCCGCCGCCCCGGCGAGGCCCGCCAGTTGAGCGGGCGTCGGGCCGCCCGCAGCGGCTCCCGCTGCCGTATTGTTCGCCAGTCCGCCGCGCTGGGCGAACGCCTGCACGCTAGGGTCAGCGCCAAGCGCCGCCTCATGGGCGGCAAACCTGTTTTCCTCGACACGGCGGATCAAGCGCAACCGGGCTTCCAACTCGGGATCGACCGGCGGCGTGGCCGCAGGCGCATTCGCGGGCGCAGGCTGGCCGTCCTCGATAGGCGGCACAACCGGCGCGTCGGTCGGTGGCGCGGGCGGCGCGGGCGGGATCGACGTTTCCGGTCTGATCGGCGCGGTCGCCGGAGCCGTGACGTTGCCCGGATCAATCGGCGACGTTGCCACGCCGCGTTGCGCCGCCTGCCGCTGGAAAAACGTGTAGGTGATCGCCAGCACGGCCAAGACGACGAGCGCGCCGACAATGAACAGCGGAACGCGGTTCAGCCGCCGCACGCCCTTGCCTCGCTTCGTAGGCGCGGCGAGGTAGTCCGGCGAGGCCTCGGGATCGCCAATAGTCGGTCCGATTTTGTCGCTCATTGGCTCACCCCCGCTGTCTGCTGCCCGGCTTGGCGCACCGTGAAGGGCGCAGCCTCGACCAACGAGCCGTTAGTGCTGCGCGGATAGAAGCGCGCCGCTTCCACGCCCTGATACTGCAACCGCATCAGGACGCCCGCTTGCAGAGGCGACACCAAATAGCGGAGCGGAACGCCCTCGACTGGCGGCGCGTCCTTGCCCGGATTGCGCGGGGCCTCGACCACACCATAGCCGGTTGCCCGCAACTGCTCGACCATCGCCGGGGTCATCACGTCATCCTGCCGGGAGGCGGGTGGATCAAGAACGATAGTCGTGCGGGCGGGCGGCAAAGGCTGCGCGAGGTGTTCCGCTGCATCGGCTGCAAGCACCTTTGCATCGTTCGCCGTGACCTCCGGCGCGACGTAGGACATGGTAGGCCGCACCGAGGCGCAACCGGCGAGGGTAGAACCCACGAGAATGCAGATCGCAATGCGTTTCATGTTAGTGTCCCTTCCGCTCAATGATGACTTCCACTTGGCTGCTGCCGACGCCAGAAATCAGTGCCGCGCGTTCAATCACTTGATCGACCACGTAGCGGTCGCCGATGACGCGATAGTTGACCAACTCTTGCGTCGGCTTCTTGAACAGCCCGGCGGCGCGCGCGAGCGAGACGAGCGCAGGCGCTTCCGATCCGGCGAAGCTGGCCGAGGGGAATTGAATGTAGGTCTTGACCCCATCAGTATAGACGCGCTGGGGCGTCCAGCGCGGGCGGTCGCCGCGAATCTCAAAGCCGAAATCGAGATTGGCGAGGTTTTGCCCGCTCGGTAGCGTGGTCGCGGCCACCTGCTGGGCGTGCTGCTGGCGGTAAGCGTCCCATGCAGCGCTGACCTCATCCGGGTAGTCAAACGACAGCATCGGAATCCAGTCTTTTTGCGTGCTGGCGAGCTTGATTGAATAGGTCCGCCGATCCGTTGCGATGAGAAGGTTTGTCGTCAGGCCCGCATCGGTCGGCTTGACGATGACAAGCGTGGTTTGGTTCGCGCCCGCGCCACTTGTCGCCGGAGTGATGCGCCACCGTGCCGTGTCGCCCGCGTGAACATCGTTGACGACTTCGCCCGCCTGCAGGCGGATCGCGCACACTTCCAGCGGCGTGCAAACGAGCGTCGGGAGGGTCGCGCCGTAAAGGTAGACCACGCTCCCGTCAGCGCCGCGCCGGGGCTGGTCGGGATGGCTTTTCCATTGGTTTGCCAGCGCCACGCCAGCGGCTTCCTTGCCATCGAGATAGACCCGATTCGGCGACACCAAACGGACGGGGGGGAGCGGCTGTTGCGTGACGGGCTGCGCCTGCGCCACCTGCTGGGTTTGGTCGGCAGCGACGGCGGGGACCGTTTGCGCCTGCACCATGACAGGCACCAAGGCCGAAACCGTAAACAGCCCAGCTTTCCAGTTCTTGTTAAGTCTCATAGTCAGGGCTCCTCGAAAAATTAACGGTTTTGCAAACGGCTAGTCCACTCGAACTGCCGGACGTAGACCCCGATGGGGTTGACCATCACTTGTTGGGCGTCGGTCGGCGGCGAGATCGTCAAAGTAACGGTGGCCTGCCAATCGACCGTGTTGACGATCTTTCCGGACGCTTGCCGCGTGGTTTCTCGCCACTCGATTTGCCAACTGTTATCGGACACCGGCACGGCCACCTGCACATCGACCGCCACCGTCTCATTGGCGGCCCGCTGATAGGGGTTGTTGGCGCGGTGATACTCGGCGAGCCGTTGGTAGGCGGGGCTGTTCGGCAATGTCTCGGCGTAGGTCTGATCTATCAGAGCCTTCATCGCCGCCGGATCGGTGTAGACCGTGCGCGCGCCGATGATCCAGCTACGGAGCGCCGCGCGAATTTGGTTCGCGTCGGGCCGGGCCAATACATCGGCCCGGCGAACCCGCACGACCTCACCATGCCCGTTTAGCTCGACGGCATAGGGCACAACCTTGCTTTGCATTGAGACGGCCACAAGGCCGCCCACCGATGCCAGCGCAATGGCGATGGAACCGAACGCCGCGAGCCGCCACTGATGGGCGGCTTTGACGTAATCGCCATAGCGCTCATTCCATTCACGACGCGCCGCCAGATATGGCGTGTCTGGCGCTTTCGGCTGCGCCTCTTTTGCCTCGTTTCGCAGTTTCATACGGACTCCGACTTTACCGGATTTATAGTCTGTAAACTATATTGTGAATCACAAAAGCCTCCTCATGCAAGCGCATAACAAGGCCGGCCCTAGTCCCGTTTGGTGTCGGAATGATCGACTGGCGGCGGGGCCGCCGAAAGTGCATTGCGGCCTGATCGAGACGCGCGGGACGCGCCGCCGATAGCCCGCAGGATCTGTGCCTGTGCCTTCACCGTAGCGTCATGGATCGCATCGAGGCGCGTCCCATGACCCCGCCGCCGGAGGCGCTGCACAAGGGCGTGCGCGCCGTAGACGGCAAGGGCGAAGCTGCACAGCATCACCACCCCCAAGGCCAGATCGTTCATGACTGGCCCCCCTCATCGTTCGGCGGCGGTGCGCTTGGCCGCGGTGGCGTGCCCGGAGCCGACGAAGGTGGCGGGCTGGCCGAAGGCGCTACCGGCGGGGCGGCGGGCGAAATGGTGTTTTCCGGCGCTTGCCGGAAATCCGCGCCCGGCTCCCGGTCTTCCGCCGGAGCGCCCGGAGTGCTACGCGGCGGCCCGAGCGACAGCCCGGCGGCCCCTTCCATACCCGGCACCGACATGGCCGACAGCGCGCCGAGGGTGCGAATTGCGCCCGCCGCTACATAGTGGCTGCCCAGCCCGTCGAGGCCAGCGGGCCGCGCGGCGTTGGAATCGCCGCGCGCTTGCTGGGCTTGACCTGGCTCCCCGGTGGCCGCCGAGGGCGGCGCACCCGTGGAGCCAGTTTCCGGCGGCGCTGACGGGGCCGCCGTAGGGCCGATTTCCGGGGCCGTAGACGCGCTTTGCGAGGCGGCGGGGGTTGCCCCCTCCCCTTTCCTGCCGGATGCGCCAGAGGCCGCTTGCTGGCCGCCCTGCGCGCCTCCCTGATCCTGCCCTTGCGCCTGCCCCGCTTTGGCCGCTGCGCCCGCCGTTCGGGCCGCAGACGGCCCGGCTCCGTTCACGCCGCCGGAGCGGGCCGCAGCTGCGGCAGGAGCGCCGCCCACGCGGGGCGCAAGCGTGCTAGCCGGGCTGGCAACACCATCGAAACCCGAGACAGCCGAGCGGGCCATATTCGCCCCGCCCGAAAGGCTCGAATTGATAAGCCCGGCGAGGCCGCCGGAACCGGCGGCACCGCCAGCAGCGCCGAACGGCGCCCCGCCAGCAGCGCCGCCCGCCGCCCCGCCAGCAGCGCCCGCGGCGCCCACAGTCGCAGCAGCGCCCGCCGTGGCGACCGCAGCCGCAGCCATCGCCATGCTACCGAGGGCCGCACCGCCGCCCATCGACGTGCCCGTGATGAGGCTTTGCACCAAATCGGGAATTTGCTTCGCTAGGTAGGCGCAGACGAGCGAAAGGCCGACCATCGTCCACATCGAGGCATCATCGGCGTTGCTTTTATACGCGGCCTGCCATTGCTGGGCCGACTGCATAATCAGGCCGACGATGAGCGTCAGGACAAAGAGCTTGGCCCCGACCGCGAGCGCATATCGCGCCATCGCTATGGCGTATTCCCGCGTCCACTGGCCGCCGCCAAAGCCCATGAACAGCACAGAGGCGTTGATGACGATATAGGACTCAACGAGAGTCACGCCCATGAACGCCGCGATGAAGGCGAAGCACAGGAGAACGATTGCGCCAGCAATGGCGATCATCATTGCCGTGAGCGGGTTCCATGTTTCGGTATCGCCGATAATGTCGGCCATTTCCACAGCGAGGCCGAACATATCGCCGGGCCGTAGCTCGCGCCCGAGGCCGGACGCTTGGCCGCCCGCGATGCGGAAGCTATCGACAACCGCCGTCGCCCAATCAACCGAATAGATCAACAGAGCGTAGAAGAACCCGACGACGAGAATAAAGCGGATTAGCTCGCCGACAATTTCGCCGAAGTCCGCATTGCGGATGACGAGCGGGAAAAACGTCCAAACTAATTGAATGGTCGCCAGTATCCAGAAAAGCTGGATCGCGTAGTCTCGCAAGCGCGCAGCCCAACCATTCGCATTGTTCTGGATCAACTCAAGCAGCCCGGAAAATGAACCGCTCGCGTCGTGCAGGTTGGTTTGTGCATGGGCCGAGGCGGCAAACAACGCCGCCCCGGCGAACGCGCACAGGACCAGCAGCGCGAGCCTTACGTGCCCGTGCATATCAGAACCCCTTACCCGGTGAGTTTTGCACCTTGCCCTCGCGGAACTTCCGGTCGCTGTCGGAAAGCTCTTGTCGCGGCGGCTCCGGCTTGGCGGCGGCTTCCGCCGCCGCCTTGTCGTCGGTGACATTGATGGTGATGGCGACCGTGAGGCCGATGACGCCGACCACGGCCACCAAGAAGGCGACTAGTAGTTTCGTGGAGATCATCAGAACGCCTTACCTGCCGAGTTTTGGATTTTGCCTTGGCGGAACTTCTGCCGGAAAGCGTCATCGACCGCTTGGCGCTCGATATTCTGCGCGTACCACATGCTTTGCGACTGCACGGAATCATTGAGCAGTTGCCGCAGCTTCTGCAATTGCTGCACCTGCTGCGCGGCGATCTCGTTGCCCGCCTGTATCGCCTGCATCCGACCTTGCGCGTTCTGCGAGCGCGCGACCAGTTGGGCCAACATCGCGTCCTCGTCGGCGATGGCGCTCACGTTTATGCCCGCCGACTGCATCGCAACGCGCATGGCATCGGAACCCTGTTCGTTCCACCGCTTATAGTTGTCCTGCATGTAGGTCGGATTTTGGCCGACCTGCGACAGATAGCGGTTGTAGTCGCCGAACTGGTTGCGGAACTGCTGATCGAAATTCGCCACGTTCCCAGCCAGCGCCTTGCTTTGCTGGTAAAGGTGTTGGATACGCTGAAAATCCCCGGTGATCCGGTTGAACATGCTCGACGGCAGGGAAAGCCCCTGCGTCACCATGTTCTGATACTGCTGGATTTGCGTCTGTAGCTGCTGGGCCGTGTTGATGGCCGTTTCGATTTCCTTAGCCACCTGCGTGGCCTGCGAAAACACGGTCGAGCAGTTGGTGCAATAGACCTTGATCGCGTGCGCCGGAGGCGGCGCGGCAACGAACGAAGCAACACCAAAAGTAATAGCGGCGGCCAGCGGAAGAACGCGGGCCTTAACGAGCGTATTGCGCATAATTAACTCCTCGTTTGTCCAACCATGCCAACGGCCAATCGGCCCCGTGCGTCTGTCGCAGGTATTGGATTTCGGCCAGTGATTCCTTGTCCGATACCGCAACGAAACTTAGGGCCAGAGGCCCCAAGCCCAACTCGAACAGACGCCGCCCGAGTGGTGACTTGTAGTAATAGTGGCGCTTGTACTGGCTGTTTTTCAGCAGATTGATTTCCCGGTGATTCAGACCGAAGGTCTGATAAAGGTCTGCCGGGCCGGGGTTCTCTTTGGTGCCGCGCAGATCGGCCTCCTTATTCGGAAGCAGGATCTTGGTCGGGCACTGTTCAAGCAGCACGTCGAGCAGGCCGGAGGCGACCGCATCGGACAGGCTTTGCGTTGCCAGCAGGACGAGGCAGTTTTTCTTGCGAAGCTCTTTCAGCCATTCCCGCAGACGTTCGCGGAACACCTTATGACCGAGCATCACCCACGCCTCATCAAGCGAGAGGATCGCGGGTTGCCCGGTCAAGGATTGCTCGAACCGCCGGAATAGGTAGAGCAGCACCGGAATGGCGTTCTTGTCGCCGAGCTTCATCAACTCGTCTATTTCAAACACCGTGAAGGCCGCCAGGCTCACCGAGTTCGACTTGCCATCGAGCAGATGCCCCATAGCGCCGCTGATCGTGTAATGGTTCAGCGCCGCCCGGATTTCATCGTCCTGCACCGTTGTCACGAAGTCAGTCAGCGAACGGAACTCGCGCGGAGCTTCCCGCAGCAGCGTCATGGCGCGGTGAATCTCGCCCTTTTGGTGCGGGCTGGGCGGCTTGCCCGCCTGCAATTCAAAGCAGATCGCCGCCCATTCTTCGGCCCACAGCATGGCGCTATCGCTGTCAATGTCAGCGAGCGGTGCGACGGCCACTCGGCTATCGTCGGCTCCAATGTCGTAATGCAGCCCGCCCGTGGCCGAGCAGAGCGCATAGAGCGAACGGCCCTTGTCAAAGGCCGTAATCGTCATGGGAAGCGTGGAGCCGTCAGGCCGTGGCCGACTGCGATAGCGCCGGGCCTGCGCAAGCAGGGTCGCTAACAGCGTGGATTTACCCGCGCCGGTCGGGCCGAAAACGAGCGTATGGCCCACGTCGCCGACATGCAGGTTTAGGCGGAACGGGGTCGCGCCGGTTGTCACCGTCTGCATGAGCGGCGGCGAAGCGGGCGGGTAGAAGTCGCAAGGATTCTCCCGCAGCCCCGGCCACACGCTGGCCAGCGGCAGCAGGTCGGCGAGGTTGAGCGTATGGATCAAGGGCCGTCGCACGTTCGGGTAGGTGTGCCCCGGCAGCGAGCCAAGCCACGCCTCAAGGCAATTGACGGTCTCGATCCGCGCGGCAAAGCCCTTGCGCTCGACCTCGCGGCGAACGTAGCGGGCTTGTTCCTCAAGGAACTGGCGGTTTTCGTGCATCAGGACCACCACGGGCGTGTAGTAGCCGTAAGCAACAAGGCCCGAACGGGCCTCGTTCATCGCCTGTTCGCTGTCCTGCATCATCGCAAGGGCATCGGTGTTAATCATGCCCTTGTTGCTCTTGATGACCTGCGACCAGAACCCGCGTACCTTCTGTTGCCATTTCAGCCGGTAGCGGTTGAGCGCCGCGACGGCCTCATGCTGTTCAAGGAAGATGAAGCGTGAGGACCAGCGATAGGACAGCGGCAGGCCGTCGAGCCGTTCGAGCAAGCCGGGGATGGTGACGCCCGGAAAGCCCTCAATCGCCACGCAGGCGATGAACTTCCCGCCGAGCTTCGGCGTGTCGCCGGGCCATAGCTCCGGCGTGCCAAGCCACGCATCCAGATACATGGGGCAATCGGGAATACGCAGGGCGACGGCATCGCCGGTCAGGCAGAAATGCAGGTAATTCACCAACTCGTCGGAGTCGTATCCCTCGCCGTCCGGCGCGACCGCGCGAAGGGTTTTCATCCGCCGCATGTGCAGCAGATCGGCTAGGCCGTCCTCCAGATCGTGCAGCCGCTTTTTGAAGTCGGCCAACTGGCGGTCGCCGGGCGCAGTCAGATCGCGCCCGTCATCGTCATAGAACAACTCGCCGAGCTTCGATTCCCGGCGCAGCGGCGGCAAGAACTGCACCACCATTCCATATTCGGTTTCGTAGTGCGCGCTCTCGCGCTCGAACATCGCGCGCCGTTCGGCGTCGATCATGGCCGTAATCGGTTCGGGGAAGTGCGAGGCTTCCGGCGACGGGTAGCCCGGCGAATCCAGACGCGCCGCGTCGGTCCACACCGCCCAGCCAGCGCCGAAGCGCGACAGGTAGGTGTTGACCATCGACGTGATGTAATTGCGTTCGGATTCAGTAGCGACGGCGGAATCGTCCCCCCGGAAGAAGAACCCCGCCATCAGCGAGCCATCCTTGCCCTGCACTATGCCCTCATCAATGAGCGCGGCATAGTTGAGCAGATCGGGGAGGCCCGCCGCCTTGGATCGAAAACTTTTCAGTGCGAGCATAGCGGGCACTCCTCAATAGATGCGCGGCGATTTCGCCACGCGCCAAGGCCGCGAATACGGCCCGTAATAGTCCCGGTATTTAAGCTGGCGCAGGTAGACCTTGGACATGACCGGATCGGCCTTTGCCATCTTGCGCAGCCCGTAGACGCAGACCAGCCAGAGTATGATGCCCACCACAGTGGCCACGAAGTTCATCGCGGCCACGATGATGCCGCCCGCAAGCAGCATGGAGAACAGCATTAGCTCGCGCTCGCCTCCCCATACCTGTTGCGGGCGGTGAAGCGCCCGGCGGATTGGTGTCTGCCGCAACGCCTGATCGTTCATAGGGCGGGTACCCCCGCGCCGTTGATGACCGCGTGCGCGACGTTGGGATCGAGCGCGAGGCCGCCCGCCGGAACCATCGCACCGGAGAACAGCGCGCCGGTCAGCAGCGTATTGGCGAACACGATCAAGCAGACGACGAGAACCACGTAGATGATGCGGCGGGTGAACTCCGAGATTTCACCGCCCCAAATCAGGGTCGCGCCGGACGCGATGATGCCGAGCAGCGCGATCACGAAGGCCACGGGGCCGCTGATCGACTGCCGCAGGCGGTCTAGCGGGCCTTCCCACGGTAGGCCCGCGCCACCTCCCGCGCCCGAGGTGTCGGCGGCATGTGCTGGCGCGGCAAACAGCACCAAAAGAGTAATCGCGCACAGCAGCCAAAAGGCCGGGCTGCGCAGGAGGCCACGCATATTAAGAGCAATAGTCATAAGGTCATTCCTCGATAGGTTGAGTGACGTACTTATGGCCGTCATGATCTTCGACCGTGACGACCTCTTTCACGCGCCGACCACCTGCCACCTTCTCAATCGAAATGATTAGGTCGATGGCTTCAGCGATCAGCGTTTTCATCGGCGCTTGCGTGGCCTCAGCGACAAGCTGTTCCATGCGGATCAGCCCAGCAGGTGCCGAATTAGCGTGAACCGTTGCCACACCGCCCGGATGGCCGGTGTTCCATGCTTTCAGGAGGGCGAGCGCCGCGCCGTCGCGGACCTCACCGACAATGATGCGATCCGGGCGCAGCCGCATGGTCGCCTTGAGCAGCCGGGTCATATCGACATGCTCGACCGCGCGCATGGTGACGGCGTTTTCCGCCGTGCATTGCAGTTCCCCGGTGTCCTCAATGATGGCGATGCGATCTTGCGGGGACACGTCAACCATGCGCCGGATGATGGCATTGGTGAGCGTCGTTTTACCTGTCCCGGTGCCGCCGACGACGAGGATGTTTTTGCGATGACGCACGCCGCTGGCGATGGCCTCCATTTGGCCGGGCGTCATTATCCCTTGCTCGACGTAATCGGCGAGCGTGAACACCTTGAGCGCCTTCTTTCGGATCGTGAAGGTTGGGCCGGAGACGACCGGCGGAATCAGGGCCTCGAAGCGGGAGCCGTCTAGCGGTAGCTCGCATTCCAGAATCGGGTTGTGGGCCGTGATCTGCGTTTTGAGTGTCGAGGCCACGGTAGCCATGAGCGATTCGGCCTGCGAAGCAACCATGCGCCCAAACTGGCGCATCGGCTGGCCGAGGTGTTCCACCCATAGCGTGCCGTCAGGGTTGAGCATGATTTCAATGACGGTCGGATCGCGCAGCAGGGCGATGACTTCAGGCCCTAGCTCGCGCGTAAGCTTCTCGGTGATCCGTCGAATATACTCATCCCGCGCCCCAAGGCGGGCCACGGCGGGTTGCGAGCCTTCCATAAAACCCCCTTCCGATAGTCTTGCGTTAGTGATATTATAGTCTACAGACTATAACTCCAATAGTGCAAGAGGGTGCGGACCGGAAGGGGCTTTAGCCGCACAAGGGCTTGGGAATGTGGTTGAATCCGCTAGGGAACGAGCAGCTTCCACAACGGCTTGCCGACAGCGGCGGCCAGTTGGGCCATGTTGTCGAGGTTGATGGTGCTGCGACCGTTTTCTACTTCGGAGATGAAGGGTTGGGCGAGGCCGGTCTTTTCCCGGATCGCCTCTTGGGTCAAGCTAGCCTCTTTGCGGGCTTTCTTGAAATTACGGGCAAAAACTAGCCGCTCCGGCGGCGCTGGTTTTTTTTGGTTGGTGTCGCGTTTCGACATATTCGGCGTTGGCACCCTGAAAAATGGTCGCTTTCGTTAGCGACTAGCAGGACCAAAAACTTGGAGAAGGCCAGCCGCGTGGCAGTGAACGATGATAACAGTGACGTGAGCAAAGCGACAGGGCTATCCGCCCGGCATAGGAAGCTCATAGAGGACTTTTGGGAGATCGAGAAAGAGACGGCGCGCGAGGCTGGCGCGCTCGGCGTTATCACGCGCGTGATGGCGCAAGCTACCCTCCCCCATGTTGACCCGCGGTTGCCGCCGGGAATGCTCTACAGCCGCAGCACAGGCCTGCTCACGCTCAACATCGCCCCGACTACGAGCAAATACGGTGTGCCGTTCGGGACCATTCCCCGAATCGTTCTCGCGTGGATTTGCACCGAGGCAGTCAAGACCAACAGCCGCACCCTCTTGCTTGGACACTCGCAACGCGAGTTCCTAGAGAAGATCCAGCTACATAGCAACGGACGCGACATTGCGCGGATGCGCGAACAGTGCATGCGCCTGTTTCGCGCGGTGGTGTCGGTCGAATACGAGACGGACGAAGGCGAGGGAAGCCGACGCTTCCCTATCACCAACAGCGACACGATTTTTTGGCACCGTAACGCGGATGTGCAATCGCTTTGGCAGAGCGACCTAGAGCTTACCGAGCAGTTCTTTAACGAAGTGAAGGCGCACCCCGTGCCGGTCGATTTGCGCGTCTATCACGCCCTTAGCAAATCGCCGCTGGCGATGGATATTTACACGTGGCTGACCTACCGCATGTTCGTCCTGCGCGCGCGCGGCAAGAGGGCCGCCCGCGTGCCGTGGGTCGGCCTCATGAAGCAGCTAGGGGCCAACTACGCCGACACCCCGGAAGGGCTGCGCGCCTTCCGCTTCCAGTTCCGCAAGCGGCTGCGCGAGGTGTTGGTGTTCTATCCCGAGGCGCACGGCCATGTGAAGGACGAGGGCACGCACCTGATGCTCACCCCCTGCCAATTGCACCTGCCCGCCCCGGACGCGATGCCGCGCCTTCTCTGATCCTCCCCGGCCCCGATCCGGCGCACCGGCCAAGCCATAGGAGCGCCGTGGAGCGCGCAAGGCGCGCACCCCCTAGTTACCCCCTGCACCAAACGAGAAAGGCGCCCAGCGGCCCGCCACGGGCCACGGCGGCGCCTTCCTATCGCCGTCCCTCCCCCAGCCTGCCGCCTGTGCTTTTTGACATGATTTTGGATTGCACAATCCAAAGACCAGAGAGGGCAGCAGATCAAGCGCAGGGATTGTGGAAAAGCCTGTGAACCTGCGGAGTTATTCACGTGTAATCGCTAACGGCCCGGAAAGCCCAATTTTCCGGGGGTTTGGACCGAAACCGCCGACTTATCCACGTGTAATCGCTAACGCTTGGCGCGTGTAATCGCTAACGCCATGAGCGCCAGAAAGCGCCGTAAGTCACTATTTTGGAAAGCCAATTCGGCGCGCTCGCCGCTCCTCCAAGACACTTCTTATTCAAATAATATAATTTATACAAGATATTGGTGCCCCACCGCTGTGAACAGCGGCGGTCCGAAAGACGATTCAGACACCAAAAGGAAGGTCGATCCGCCGCTCCAATAGGCGATCATGTGTAATTATGCGCGATTAAATGCGACGTATATGCGAATATATGAGATTGAATGCGATTTGGCGGCCCGGCCCCGCTCCCCTTTTGGTGCTACTTTTTTCCTAGCAACTGCGGCGAAGCAAGCGCCAAACACTCAGCAGCATAAGGATATATAACGTGCCCACCACCGAGGGCCGCGAGAACACTATTCGATAGCTTCGGTGCGTCCGCCTCCCTACTTGAGAAGGGCCACGACCATGACGGCCAGCGCGACGAGCGCGCAGAGCGTCGCGATTGCCGACGCGGCTATGGCGGTAGTGCGGGCGGCCTTCGCTATCTGCACCTCGGCGCTTGCCTCGCGGCTTGCTGCGCGAGCTTCGGCCACGTCCTGCCGAAGCTGCGCGCCCGCTTCGGTCAGGGCGGCGGTTACAGCCTGTCGCACCTGCCCGCTCACGTAATCGGCGGCGTCAGTGATGACGCGCCCCGCCGTCGCCTTCGATTGCTCGACATGCTCTTGCAGCGCAGCGGCGAGGGCCTTTTGATGGCCCTCATTTTGCGCTGTTAGAACCTCGACATACCGGTCAAGCACAAGATCATGCAGCGTGACCGTGACCAAGATAGGGTCATCCGGCCCGAGCAGGACGTTATGCTTGATGGCGACGGTTTTCCGTAGCTCATCAAAGTCAATCATCATGCCTCCCCTCAGATCACGGCGGCCAGTTGTTCAAAGATCGCCTTTTTCACCTGCGCGAGACGGGACTTTGCCATGAGGCCGAAATCGGGGGAGGCCGCGACTTCATCGAAAGTCAGCTTGGAATCGAGCATCAGTTGCACGTCTTTGCCGAACGTGCTGCCGGTTTGGCGCGCGATCCGCACGAGGCCATGAACGCGGTCGCGGTTGTTCCGGTAGACCTTCATTTCCCCGAACGGCTTTCCTTCGGCCTCGATGTCGCCGAAGAACTCATTGAGCCATACGACGATGCGGGTTTCGGGCGGCATTTGCTCGACCAGCGAGGCGAACCCGGCGAGCGTGTCGCGGATCGCCTGTCCGCCCGTGATGACGGTATGAATGACCACCTGTTTGCCGTGCTGGCCGATCACGTTAATCGCGTCGTTTTCGGCGATGTAGTAGGACAGGGGGATGAAGGACGCCGCGCCGTTGTCGATCACGAAATGCGCATCTTCCTCAACGACGCGCTCAATCAGCGAGTCAAAGTTGCGCTCAACCAGCGAACCGCCTTCCATCAGTTCAAGGCGCTGGGTGCCGAAAGCCTTATAGCCCGCAAGGGTGGCGTTCACCGGGTCCGTATCGACAGCAACGACCGGCTCGCCCTTGGCGCGCAGGTATTGCGTGATGAGGCTCGACACGAAGGATTTGCCGACGCCGCCTTTGCCTTGCAGGGTGAAATGAACTTGCTTCATAAAATCGTCGCTCCTTTCAGATGAGATCGTCGCGGTCATTGCCGCTGTTGGCGTTGTGACTGAATCCGGGCTTGCCGGGCTTTGCTGGCTGCTGGCCTGGCCCGGCGGTAGGCGCGGGGGCCGGGGAGGGGCCTTTTTGGTGCTCATGATCGTCTGCCTTTCCTAGTAGGTACTTGCGCACGTATCGGTTGAACTGGCTGTAGCTGATGCCGAGATCCGCCGCGTGATCGTCATAGATCGAGCGTTGCGGATGCCCGGCATTCAGTAGCGACCGAAACAGGTCCGCACGGGCTAGGAAGGCGACCCGACCGGCACCCTTGCGGTGTGCTTTGGCTGTTGTCGCCTTTGTCATCAAACCTCCTTTCAAGCCGCTGATTTGTCGCGGCGTGGCGGGTATTCTATCCCGATACGCGAATATACGCAACCATGTGCGAACAAAGGCGAGGATACGCAATGAAACGCGATTTCGCAAGCCCTGTTGCGCGACGATATACGATTATATGCGAGAATGCGCGACGGTACGCGATTTTTGTTTCGTTGAGCGCCGGGGATGGATCGCGCGCGTATAGTCGCGTATAATTGCAGAGAATAAGACGGCAAGATGTGTGTTGTGGGCCTACGCGGCGAGCCGCGCAGACCCACAACACCTCCCCTTACTCGCCTTCGGCTCGACGGAATCTTGCTCTGCGAGGCTCACGGTCGCTGCCGCGACGAAGGGGCAACGCCAAATGAAAGGAGGGCGCGCCGCGCATGGTAGACGACGCCACCAACGAGCAGGCCGACCGGCCCCGGCGGAAGGTTCCGCCGATCAAGGTATGGGTGACGGACGGCGAGAAAGCGGAGATCGCCGACCGGGCGGCGCAGGCCGGTCTATCGCTGTCCGCCTACATGCTGGCGGCGGGCCTCAATCACCCGATCCGATCCGTCTACGACCTAAAGGCCGTGGCGGACCTTGGGCGCGTCAACGGCGACCTCGGGCGCGTGGCCGGGCTGCTAAAGCTCTGGCTGGCCGAGAAGCGCGGGCAGGGCGCACGGCCCATCGACGTTGAGACGATGATGACCGAGTTTCGGGCCTTGCAGACCGAGCTATCGGCCATCATGCGGCGGGCGCTGAAATGATTGCCAAGCGCGTGCCGAGGCGGGCGGGCACTTCCAGCCCGGCGCGGCTTGTCCGCTACATGGTGGCCGCCCACGGCGGGATCGAGCCGGAAAGCTGGAAGCGCACCGCCGATTACATTCTGGATAGCAAGGGCACGACGACGCAGGGCGAGAAGGTTGCCAGCTATCGCGTGACTAATTGTGGGACCGATGACCCGGCGCAGGCCACAACCATCATCGAGGCCACGCAGGCGGCCAACACGCGATCCAAGGCCGACAAGACCTATCACCTTGTCTACAGCTTCCCGCCGGGCGAGCGCCCGGCGCTCGACGTGCTGCACGCCATCGAGGACGAGCTATGCGAGGCCATCGGCTACGCCGACCATCAGCGCATCAGCGCCGTGCATATCGACACCGACCACCTGCATGTGCACGTCGCCATCAACAAGGTTCACCCCACGGGCCTGCAAAACATCGAGCCGTTCTTTGACAAGCAACGGCTCATGGAGGCGTGCGAACGCCTCGAAATCAAGCACGGCCTCACCCGCGCCAACCACGGACTAACCGAAGGAAAAGCCTATGACCGACCTGATCGAATCCAACTCGGACCTGAGCGACAACACGACTCCCGTTTCCGCGAGTTCCTACGTCAGTCCTACCATCTCGCGCTTGCCGAGCGGCCAGAGGCCGAACCCTACAACGGTCTGCGAAACCTGTCCGGCAGCGGTGTGGCACACGGGCCGGGACGGTATTCGGAACTACTGCCGCGTCATGCACGTAATCGTGTGGAGCAAGGACGAACCCAACAGCCTGACAGCGTGCGATGGGCGCGAAATGGCGCTGGCCGCGATGGAGCAGGGATAGACAGCAAAGCGGCGGCCATGGAGGCGCACGCGGGCGTCCATAGCCTCATAGGCTACGCCGCGCGCGAGGTTGCCCCTGCCATGCGCCGGGCCACCAATTGGCAGGAGCTACACGCCGCACTCGCCGAGCATGGCTTACAGATCAAGCCGCGCGGCGCGGGCTTTGTGATCGGCGATGCCGGTCTAGGCTTGTGGTGCAAGGCCAGCGAAGCCGGTCGCGATCTATCCATGAAGGCGCTGACCGACCGGCTAGGGCCGTTCGCGCGCGACAAGAGCCGCGAAACGAAGGAGGCGAGGCGGCGATACGAGCCGCGCCCGCGACAACCGCACCCGTCGAGCGCGGCGTTGTTCGCCGAGTATCAGCGGCAGCGACAGGCGGCCATTGCAGGCCGCAAGCAGGGCTTTGCCAGCCTTAAGACCGAGCGGGCGCGCGAGGCCGAGCGCATCCGCCAGTGGGCGGCGAGACAGCGTCTAATCATCAAGGCCGGGCCACGCGGCCCGGTGCGGAAGGCGCTCTATGCCAACGTGCAGGCGCAGGCCGACGCCGCCCGCCGCGAACTGGCGGCTAACATGGATGCCAAGCGTAAGGCGCTGATCGGCGGGGCCGGGCTGCCGAACTGGAATGAATGGCTCATGCAGCGGGCCGAGGCGGGCGACGTGGACGCTCTTGCGGTGCTGCGTTCGCGCGCAGAGCGTGAGGAACGAATGCGCGGCGACCTGTCGAGCGGCGAGCGCGCGGAGCGCGCCAAGGCGGCCATCATGGAATCTTTGAAGCCGCAGGCTCGCAAGGACGGCACGATGGCCTATCGCACGGCGGATGGCGGCCTCGTGCTGGACCGCGCCACGCACGTGCAGGCCCAGCACGCGACCGCAGGCGCGGCCCTAGTCGCACTGTCGCTGGCCGCCGAACGGTTCGAGGGCCAGGCCCTCGACGTTCGCGGCACCGAGCAATTCCGGCGCGACGTGGCCCAGCTCGCCGCCATGCACAAAATCCGCGTCACTTTCGCCGATCCGGCGATGGAGGCGCTACGGCAGGCGGCCATGCCGACGCCCGCAGCGCCATCGGCCCCCGAGAAGCCGCAGGAGCGGCCACAGGAGCCGCGCGAAGGGCAGGGCGGGGCAGAACTCCCGGCAGGCGCGAAACCGCGCCCAGCGGCCCCGCAGCGGCCCGACGAGGCCGTTTCCCCGGCCATTCTCTGGTGGATTGACAAACGCAATTTCGACCGTATCAAAATATCGTCTATAGACTATAATCGGCTATGGACTAGCGCGGACGCGGGAGCAGCGACTTACCAAGGCCGCCGCCGGATGGAGGACGGTAGCGAAGTGCTGTTGCTCAAACGAGGGAATGAAACGCTGGTCAAACCGGCAGGGCCGCGAGTGGTGGCGAAAGCCTCCCGCTGGCGCGTCGGCCAGTCCGTCACGGTAGACGCCCGAGGCCGCTTCAATGACAACACCAAAGGAACGGAAAGGTGAGCGATAGAAACACTTCGGTGGCGAGGGCGCGGATACTCGGCGGCGTGCTGCTGGCGCTGGCCCTGATCGCCATAAACAGCATTTGCACACAGTTCATTGCGGCCCGGCTGCAATATCACCCCAGCTTAGGGCAACCGATCTTCGGGACGCTCTATCAGCCGTTCGCGTGGTGGCAGTGGATGTTCCGTTTCTACCGCTACGCCGAGCATATCTATAACTATGCTTTCGTCATCTTCGCCGTCGGCGTCATGGTGGCGATGCTCGCCTATGTCCTCTATGTCGGGTTCTCAACGCGAAGCTCGCGCCGCAATGAGGGCATCCACGGTACAGCCCACTTTGCGACGCTTGAGGAAGTGCAGGCGAGCGGCCTTTTGCCGACCGGCAAGGAAGGCGGGCAGGGCGTCTATTGCGGCGGCTACGACGATCCGAAATCGGGCCGCCTGCACTATCTGCGCCACGATGGCCCCGAGCATGTTTGCGCCCTCGCGCCGACCCGTTCGGGCAAGGGCGTCGGCCTTGTCATCCCGACGCTTCTAAGCTGGCCGCATTCGGTTTTCGTGCTGGACCGCAAGGGCGAAAACTACGCCATGACCGCCGGATGGCGGCGCAAGAAGGCGGGCAATGTCGTGCTGCGCTTCGATCCGGCAGCGCTGGGCGCGGGCTGCTCTTGGAACGTGCTCGCGGAGATCCGATTCGGAACCCGCTACCAAGTCAGCGATGCGCAGAACATCGCCCTTATGGTGGTGGACGATGACGGGCGCGGCATCGCTGGCGACCACTTCCGCAGCGCCGCCTATGAATTGCTCGTCGGCCTGATCCTGCACGCGCTCTACAAGGCCGCGAAAGTCGGTCGCCTGCCCGGCCTTTACGACTGCGCGCACATGCTTACCGGCGTCGGCGACTTCGCCGCGCCGGACACGGAAAACGACCTTGTCGGCGACCCCGAGGGCGACCCCCGCGCCCTGTCCGGCCTGTTCACCGAAATGCGCGACGTGGAGCTTGACACCCGCGATCCGGCGGCACGCGAGGCCAAGCTGGTTATCAGCGGCGTGGGCCGCCGCATGGCGAACACGCCTGCCCGCGAGCTTGGCAGCATCATTTCGACGGCTAATAACGCCTTGTCGCTCTACCGCGACCCCATCGTGGGCGAGCACACATCGCGCGTTGATTTCAAGGTCGCTGACCTCATGGACCACGACCGCCCGGTGTCGCTCTATTTCATTACGACGCCGCGCAACGCCGACCGTATGCGCCCGCTCGCGCGCCTGTTGCTCGCGCAGATCGTCCTAAGCCTCGCCGACCGGATGGAATACGACGAGGCGGGCCGCAGCAAGACGATGCACAAGCACCGCCTGTTGCTCATGCTCGACGAGTTTCCGACGCTCGGGAAACTTGAAGTGTTTGAATCGGCGCTGGCCTACATCGCCGGTTACGGCATGAAAGCCTACCTGATTATGCAGGACGTGCAGCAGCTTTACAAGGCATATACGAACTTCGAGAGCATCATTTCTAACTGCCACGTCCGCGTTGCCTATGCTCCCAACAAGGTGGAAACCGCCGAGTGGATGAGCAAGATGACGGGGCAAACTACCGTCATCAAAGAGCAGATCACGACGAGCGGCAAACGCTTCGGCGCGGTGTTGGAACAGGTTTCCCGCAGCTATCAGGAAGTGCAGCGCCCCTTGATGACCGCCGACGAAATCATGCGCTTGCCGGGACCGACGAAGGACGCCAAGGGCGACATTATCGAGGCGGGCGAAATGCTCGTTTTCGTCGCCGGGCAATCCGTGATCCGGGGCCGTCAAATCCTCTACTTCCAAGACCCGACTTTTGCGGCGCGGTCGAAGATGCCGCCGCCCAAGAAATCAGATCGCGTGCGCATGCAACCGGAGCCGCCCAAGGCCGCCACGTCAACTAGCGGCGGCACCGAGAAAGGGGGCTTTGTCATCCAATGAACGCACGTCGCTTTGCATTCACCGCTTGGGCGCTGGCCGGGGCCGTTGGCATCACCGCCGCCGTGGCGACCGCAGCCGGGTTCCGGCTCAACACCACCGATTCCGCACCGACAGGGGTATGGCGCATTGCGCCCGTGGACCCGGCGCAGATCGCGCGCGGCTCCCTTGTGTCAGTTTGCCCGCCGCCGCTTAGCATCGTCGTGGCAATGCGCGAGCGCGGCTATCTGCATCCCGGCGACTGCCCGGACACCAACACCACGCCGCTGCTAAAGCCCGTGGTGGCCGTCGCGGGCGACACCGTGACCGTCGCGCCCGGCGCGCCGCTGATCGTCAACGGCAAGGCCGTGCCGGACAGCGCGCCGGAGGCCGGAATGCCTGCATGGACACCCGGCACCTATACGGTGCAGCCCGGCGAACTTTGGGTGATTTCGAGCTACAGCGGCGGGAGCTTCGACAGCCGCTATTTCGGCCCGGTGGCCGTCAAGAACCTGCGCGGGCGAGCCGTGCCGGTCCTCGTAAGAGGCGATGTTGATTCCATGACCAAGGGAGTTGCCGACAGTGAACATTTTTAAGCCGATTACTGCCGTCATCGTGGTCGCGTCCGCGTTCGCCGGAGCGGCGCACGCCGACATCATTAAGCCCGGCCCGTGGCCGGAGATCGTCAAGCCCGAGGGCTACGACAGCGGCGGCCAGAAGGAGCCTAACCGTGCTGGGGCTTGAACTGATCGTAGCTTGCGCGCCGACCGTCGCACCGACGACCGTTCAGCAAATCATCGACGTGGAGAGCAAGGGGAACCCCCTTGCTCTTAACGTCAACGGCACGACCCTATCGCGGCAACCGCGCGATGCCGCCGACGCCGCCGCGCTCGCCCGCCAATACATCGCGGCGGGCTACACGGTGGACATGGGCTTGATGCAGGTGAATAGCGCCAACCTGCCGAAGCTGGGCTATTCGGTCGAAGATATGTTCGACACGTGCAAGAACCTGCGCGCAGGTTCTACCGTGTTGACGAACTTCTATACGTTGGCGCGCGCACGCTATCCCGACGAGCAATCGGCATTGCGGGCTGCCCTGTCCGCCTACAACACCGGCAGTTTCACGCGCGGTTTCAGCAACGGCTATGTCGCCCGCTACTTCGGCGGCCAGTCCGACGGCGGGGCCGTAGTGCTGACGCGGACAGCACCGAACAACACCGTGGCGGCCAGCTTCGCGCCGCCGCCCAACCCGTTCACGGCCACGACCGTGGTTTTCGTTCGACAACAGAAGGAATCGCGCATGACCCGAGAAAAGACGCAACCCGTCATCAGCAGGAACGAGGCCGACGCCACCACGCCCGGCGTGCAGGTTGAGCAGACCGCCGAGCAGGCCGAGCGCAACGGCGCTTTCGAGGAAACCGCCATGAGTGAGGCAGACGCATGGGAGGCGAACACCGACCTTGCGACCGACCCGCACGCGACCGGCATTGTGGTGAGCGGCAAGCTGGTGGCCGCCGCCAAGGAGTGAAGCGGCCATGAACAAAGAATATGCCGAAGAAGTCGCGGGGCGGATCGTCGAGCAGCTACGGCAGGGCACTGCCCCGTGGCAAAAGCCGTGGAAGCCCGGCGAATTACGCCTGCCCTACAACGCCGCGACCGGGAAAGAGTATCGCGGCATGAATACCATCTGGCTCCACATGCAGGGCTACGATGATCCGCGATGGATGACCTACAAGCAGGCCAAGGCGGCGGGCGCGCAGGTCCGCAAGGGATCGCGCGGAACGCGGATCATCTATTGGAAATTCTACGACGAGCAGCCCATGACCGACGCGCAGGGGCGGCCCGTGCTGGACGACGAGGGCAAGCCCCGCAAAGTCCGCGTCGAGCTCGAACGCCCGCGCGTGTTCACCGCCGTGGTGTTCAACGCGCAGCAGATCGACGGCTTGCCACCGATGGAGGCCAAGCCGATAGGCCCGGATCTGGAACGGCACGCCCGGGCCGAGGCCATCCTTTCCAATTCCGGCGCGAAGATCGCCCACGTTGAGGGCGACCGCGCGTTTTACCGGCCCAGCATCGACAGCATCACGCTACCGGCCCGGCATCAGTTCGGCAGCGCCGACGCCTACTATGCGACGGCCTTGCATGAGCTAGGCCACTGGACCGGGCACGAAAGCCGCCTCAACCGCGACCTTTCCCACCCGTTCGGCAGCGAGGGCTACGCCCGCGAGGAATTGCGGGCCGAGATCGCCAGCCTCATGCTTGGCGAGCGCCTAGAGATCGGCCACGACCCCGGCCAGCACGCGGCCTATGTCGCGTCGTGGATCAAGGTTCTTGAGAACGATCCGCGCGAGATTTTCCGGGCCGCCGCCGACGCCGAGAAGATCAACAGATATGTGATGGCGTTCGAGCTTGAGCGCGCCCGCGAGCAGCAGCAGGGCACCGAGGCCGAGGCCCCGGCAGTGGTCGAGATCGGCCAGCGCGCACGCTTCACTCCCAACGAGGAACGCGCCGCCGTGCAGGGAGCTATGACGATAGAGGGCGTCGTAGTGGACGCGGCGCGCACACAGGCGGGCAATATCCGCTACCGCATCCGAACCGACGAGATCGCGCCGCAGGACGGCCAGCCACAAGAGTGGCTTGTCTATACCAACCACGGCAGCATCGAGCAGCTACCGGCGCGAGGCGTGGAAGCCGGGCCGACGCCGGAGGCCGCCGCCGCGCTTGAGGAAGCGCACCGCAACGCCGCGCCGACCTACAGCCCCTTGGAGACGTGGCAGAACCTTGAGGCGACGGCGCGCGAGATTGGCCTTGTGGCCGCCGTGCGGCTGAACCCAGATCCTAACGCCCGCGAATATCGCGCAAACTTCCAAGTCAGCTACACGCATCAGGACGGCACGCCAAGCGGCATCACAACCGGCATTTTCATGGACGGCAAGGCGCTTACTGGCGTCAACGGCGAGCGAGTCAGTCCCTTCATCACCGAGGACCACGAATCGCAAAGCATCGCCTTACGAACCGCGCTCACGCGCGAGCGCGAGCAGCGCCCGCCCGTGCTGCACAAACCGCCGGAGGTAGGCAACATGACCCCACAACGAACCTATTTAATCGTGCCCTACCGGGAGAAGGACACCGCGAAGAAGGCCGCCCTTGACGCCGGTTTCCGGCTCCAATGGGACAAGGAGGCAAAGCAGTGGTTTGCCCCCGAAGGCATCGACGTGACGCAGACCGCGCTTGCGCGTTGGCTTCCCGAAAACACCAAAGTGCAGGTCGAGCGCGCGCCGTCGCCGGAGGAATCTTTCGCCGACGCGATCCGGGCCGCTGGCCTCGAACTGGACGGCTTGCCCGTCATGGACGGGAAAATCCATCGCGTGGCCGTCGCGGGCGACAAGGGCGCGGAGCGCAGTGGTTCCTACGCCGGGCACATGGAGGGTCGCTTGCCCGGCGGCTTCATCCAGAACTACAAGACCGGCACGCGCATCAATTGGAAGTACGAGGGCAAGGTAGACGCCATCAGCCCGGAGGAACGCGAGCGCCTTAACCGCGAAGCGGTCGAGCGCGCGCAGCGCCGGGCCGCCGAGGTGGCCGCCCAGCACGACGCTATGGCGAAAGTCGCGCAGGCGGTTTGGAACGAGGCCGCGCCCGCTACCGCCGACCACCCCTATTGCGCGGCCAAGGGCATCACGCACCCCGGCGAGAACGGCTTGCGCGTCGTGCCCGCCGCGGTGTCCGACGAGGCGAAGGCCGCGGGCGTCCGCATTGCCAAGAACCCGCGCGAGGCCAAGGCCATGCGCGAGGCCGAGCCGGAGGCCCGTGTTTTCATCGCCGGGGATTTGCTTGTCCCGGCGCGTGACGCCGAGGGCAAGCTATGGTCCGTTCAGAGCGTCAACCCCCAATTCAAGGGGTTCATGAAGGCCGGTCGCAAGGTGGGCCTCTACACCGTCGCCGGGGCCGATCCTTCCAGCTTCGCCGCCGTTCTCGAGAACGACCCGACCACCCCTTTGGTGCTGTCCGAAGGCTACGCCACGGCTGACACCGTGGCGCGCTTGTGCGGTCATCCCGTGGTGGCCGCGTTCGACTCCGGCAACCTCGACGCCGTTGCGCGCAGCCTGCGCGAACGCTGGCCGGATCGCCCGTTGCTGATCGCAGCCGATAACGACCACAGGGCCGAGAAAGAGCTTCGGCCCGATGGCAAGCCGGGCGTCAATGTTGGTTTGAAGAAGGCGCAGGAGGCCGCCGAGAACCACAAGGGCGCGGTGCTGGTGCCGAGCTTCGGCGAGCGGGACGCGGGTTCCGACTGGAACGACTACGCCCAGCAGCACGGCGATGAGGCCGCGCGCAAGGAGCTTGAGCGGAAGGTAGCGCAGGCTAAGACCGAGGCGGCCATGAATGCCGAGCGCATGATGATGCTTGCGCGCGAGCGCGAGGCCGAAGCCCGCGACGATCCGACGACGAGCGCCGACGACGCGCTTGTGGCGCGCGAGCGGGCCGCTGCTCATGACCTCATGGGCCGCGCGATTGCGGGCGGCGCCGCGGCCCGTGCCGAAGCGACCGACGCCCTTGTGGCAAACGCCACGGGCGCACCTCGCCCGGTCGCCGCCGTTGCCGCCACGATGGCCCGGAGCAATGCCGAGCAGGGCGACGAGATCAAGGAGCAGCGGCAGGCCGTCCTAGACGGCCACAACGTCAGCACCGAGAGCGGGCGCACCGCACCCGACCGGGAGGCCGCGAAGCCCGTCCGGCAGCGTGCGCGCGGTCGCGGGGCAGAGCTTTGAAGAAAGGGAGGGCGGCCCCTTGCTGCCCACTCGATTGCAGTACCAAACGTCAATTGCGAAGGAGGTAACACCATGAACAAGCTGTTTTTCACGGGGCGCGCTGCCGCCGCGCCGGAACTCAATACCTACGGCGCCACGAAGGTGGCGCGCTTCCGCCTGATCCGTAACGACTATGCCGGGAAGGACGAGAACGGCGAGCGCAGGGAGAAGCAGGTAACTATCCCGTTCACCGCCTTTGGCGGGATGGCCGAAACGCTCGCCAAGAACGTGATGACCGGCGACCAACTCGTGATCGAGGCGAAGATTTCCAACAACAATTTCACCGATGGCGAGGGCAAAGAACGCTACGACTACAACTTTGAAGTCGTGGCCTTCGATTACGGAGCGCCGGGAGCCGAGAAGCGCAAGAAGCTGGCCGAGGGCTAATGGAAGGATGGAGTATCGGCGGCAGGAATAGCCGACAGCCAGGCCAAACAGAGGCGGGGCACAGACCCCGCCTTTTTATGTTCGGCACCAAAAGGAAGCTGGGGCATCGTCCGGCCTCACTCGACGGGATCGAGCGGCACGGCCTTGCAATCCTCATTGCCGCACAGGAGCCGCAGCGACGGCTTGCCCCAAGCCTGCGCACCGCATGACGGGCAGCGATACTTGACGCGGTTCGAGCGGTTGCCGGGCAGTGGTGAAATCAGGTCGCCGAGATCGTCGCCGCCCTCGCCGTCATCGTCGCCCGTGTCGGCGATCGGCGCGGCGATCGTCGTCATGGGCGGGAAGCGATCGAGCCATGAGATCTTGAAATCCTGCGTCAGCAGCTTGTCGGTCGCCTGCATGAACAGGCCGCCCGGTATGGCGTAGTCGGCCATTTTCTCGCCCGTGCGCGCGCCGCCGGGCTTGGCGGTGCTGGACGGCATCAGGCCGATAGCCTCCATTTTGTCGGCCCATTCCTTGTTGTGATAGCCGCGACGGCCCGGCTTGCCGAAGTGGAATTGCCAAGCGTGGACCATCTCATGCACCAAAGTTTGCAGGACTTCGAGCAGGGGCACGACAGCGAAATAGGACGGGTTAATGGCGATTTCGTCGGTCTTGCTCCGGTCGTGGCGATGCACGAACCGCTCCGATGAGAAATAGCCATAGGTCCGCTTTTCGCGCTGCATGGTGATGAGGCAGTGGGGAAGCTCCCCGCCGAATAGCTCCCGGTTGTAGTGATCGAACGCGGCTTGCAGTTCGGCATAGGCTTGAGCGGTCGGGCTGGTGATGACGATGGTTTCGGCGGCCAAGGCGATTCCCCTCAAATTGGATTGCGCAATCCAACTCCTACCCGCTTCGGGGTTGTCCGTCAAACGGTCGTTTAGCGGCCATTCCGCATTTGTCCGTTTTCATAGGTGTTGCAATGAGAAAGCGGACAGAGTAGAATAACGGACAGAAAGCGGACACCTCGGAGGCGTTATGTCGGAATCGAAGTGGATCGAGCATTACCGGGCCGGAGCGTGGACGGTCGGCGAAGTGATCGAGGCGGGCGCGGCGTGGATCGTGGCGATGGACCCGGACCATTACCGGCTGCGCTTCTTTCCGCACCGGGACGTGGCGACGTTCACCGTTGGCATTGATGCCGAGTGGACCGACGAGCAGCCCGGCGGACTGGTCGGCATTGAAAACATTGTTGGTCTTGACAAACCGGATGCAGCGGTTGCCGTCCTCGCCCTCTGCCACGTTCTCGTTTTCGCGCTCAATCGAGCCATAGAAAACAGTTTTCGTCGCCTT
>Ga0129302_1000546_pt1 | contig 28009 bp, 30 predicted proteins | sample BlaSprsedimmetaG_FD_94476 | JGI IMG/M metagenome (GOLD analysis project Ga0129302, IMG submission 94476) | Hot spring sediment bacterial and archeal communities from California, USA to study Microbial Dark Matter (Phase II) - Blank Spring... | ecosystem: Environmental > Aquatic > Thermal springs...
AAGCTCTATCTCATCCTTGCTAAAGGTCCCTCCGCAAGCAAGCCTGCTTTTCAGGACCTTAGCCAGTTCCTTGACATCTATGCTTTCTGCCTCTATCCCCTTGATAACCGTACAGATTTTTCCAAATCGTCTCTTCTCAGTATAGATCCGGATTTCTAGGTTTTCCTTTGCTATTGTTCCACATACACAGAGCTCCTTGGGGAGTCCGCATGTCGTGCATATATCACTCATTTGCTTTTTTGTTCGAATTTCGCATTAAGCAGCGTCTTTATTCTTGCTATATCTCTCCTTGAGTTTCTTATATCTGAAGCAACCTTCGAGTTGGTTGACGAAGCTCTCTGATTATTGAGCTTAACTAACTCCTGCTTAAGGCTTGACAGGCTTTTCTTAAGCTCCTCTGCATCCATATCGTCGTATTTTCTCGAGCGTTTGCTCATTTAGCCTCACCTTCACTTTTCTGCTTAATGGAAACATCATCCGGAAGATTAACTCCCGGGGGCAATATTTTTACAACAACACCAATTATGCCTGCCTTAAGGCTTGCAACACTAATGTTCTTTTTTACAAGCGTCTGGGCAGGGTTGCCGCACTTTTTGAGGTAGCCTTTTGAGACTCTCCATGTCCTTGCCCTGGCTCCTGGAATCTTTCCTGACAATACAACCTCAACTCCACGCGCACCGGCTCTCATAATCTTATCAATTGTCTTATGCATTGCTGACTTAAAGCCGTTTGGGCCAAACCTCTGAAGCGAAACCACAATGCCTTCAGCCATGATTTTTGCATCAAGGAAAGGGTTCTCTACTTCAAGCACTTCTATCTCTGGATTTTCAAGCCCAAACTTTTCCTTAAGCTCATCTGAAAGGGAAACAATATTTTTTCCTTTTCTGCCTACAACCAGCCCGGGCATGGAAGAAGAAAGTATTACTTTCTCGCCAAGCGGAGTCCTCTTAACCTCAACAGATGAAATTCCTGCATTTGGAAACTTATTGAAGATGTATTCTCTTATTCTGAATAGGTTTACATTATTCTTTACAAAGGTGCGCTCAATCATTTTTTCTCGCCTCTTGTGGCTTGTTTATCATCATTAGTTTTTGATTCTGCCTGTTCTTTTTCTGGTTTTTCCGTCTCTTTTTTAGGCCCAGGCTTTTCTTCTTTTTTGATTTCCTGCGGCTTAGGTTGCGGCTTTTCTTCAGCCCTGGCTTCGGGCTTTTCAGCTGCCTTTTTTTTCGGTTTTTTCATGCCTGCCTTCGGCTCTTGCTTGGGCTTTTCTTCAGCCTTGCTTTTCTCTGAAGGCTCTGGCTTTTCCAGCTTTGTTTCCTCTTTTGCCTCTTGCTTTGGCACCTTTTCTTCTTTTTTTAATAGGTTTTCTTTTTGCTGTTTTGGCTGTTTTGGCTGCTCTGTCTTCTTCTGCCTTGGTTGCTTTCTTGTTTTTCCTTCTCTTTTAGCTCCTTCCCTTTCAACAAGAATGGCCTGAAGATGCGTGCTCTTAGCTGTCCTGCCTCTCTTTCTTCCGTACTTTGGCCTTCCTGTGCCTTTGTCTGCGCAGATTAGCCTAATCTCAAGGTCTTCTTTACTCAGCCCTTTCAGGGATGCATTTGCCTCTGCATTCTTGAGAAGCTTAATGAAGTACCCGGCTGCCTTCTGCGGAAACCTGCCAGCAGCAATCGTTCTCTTATGGCCAATTGCACGCCCGTATCTTTTAAAAGCTACTGCAATCTCTTTTTTTACAATGCCTTCAAGGAGAATATAAGCTCTTATGAGTGGCTTGTTCCTGATAAACCTTGCAATCTCAACGCTTTGCTTAAGCGAGACTGGCACATTGTCAATTCTTGCTTTTGCATAGCTTTCCTCTTCCTTGATTTTAAGCTTGTAGTTCATTTATTGCACCATCCGATTACTTAACTGAGGCATGGGCTGTGGATTTTGTTGCTCCAATCCCAGGTGAATTATGCTTTACTTGCTTTCTTGTTGGGACAAACTCTCCCAGCCGGTGGCCAAGCATTTCTGATGTAACCTGAATCGAAACAAACTCCTTGCCGTTGTAAATGCCCAGTTTCTTCCCTACAAAAACAGGAAGGACTATCATATCACGGCAATGTGTTTTTACAAAGTCTTTCTTTTTGACCTTCTCAATAAGCCTTTTCTCAGCTTCAGTAAAACCTCGGTTTATTTTTCTTCTCTCTCTTGAAGCAAGAAGCTGGGAAAACTCTTTTATGCTCATTGAGCTAAGCTCATCAAGTTCCTTTCCCCTGAATTGGATTTCTTTTGCCATGGTTAATCACTCACTTTTTGCCTGTCCTCTTTGCGGCGATGTACCCAACCTTTCTTCCAGGAGGTGCATGCCTCGAGACTGGCTTGGCTTTTGACTTTCTTAAAGACCTCTTGTTTCCAAAAGGATGGTCTACCGCATTCATTGCACTTCCTGAAACCTTTGGCCAGTTTTTGTGCTTGTACTTAGCATAAAAGCCCTTTGTTCCAGCCTTAAGGAAAGGCTTATCCACCCTTCCTGAGCCAGCAACTACGCCTATGGTTGCCCTGCAGTTCAGGCTGAAGACTTTCTCTTTCTTTGAAGGAAGCAAAACAACAGCATGTGATGCGTGCTTTGCGACAAGCTTGGCGCTTGAGCCGCCTGATCTGACAAACTTTCCGCCATCTCCTGGCCTTCCTTCAAGGTTGAAAAGGCTTGTTCCCTCAGGAACCTGCTTAAGCATAAGCACATTCCCGGGCCTTACCTGGTTTGGATCATAATAGGAAACAGCATCTCCCTCTGAAATGCCCTGAGCTGCTATATGGGCGAATTTTCTTCCGTTAAGAGCTACCTTAACCAAAGGAGCCGAATGAGACCTGTCATCAAAGATTTCCTTAATCGTTACTGAAAAAGGTTGTGTCCCCTGTTCGAGGGGGATATACTTTGCCTCTTCCTTTGCCCAGAACCGGGGGTATTTGTATAGCGATGATCCCGAACCCCTTCTTTGAGCAATTATCCTTTTTCCCATCTTGCCTCACCTGAGTTTATACCAGCCCCAGCTTTGTAGCTATATCAAAAGCCGGGGTATCTTTCGAAATTGAAACAACAGCCCTCTTTTTTCCTTTAGGTGTTATCATAATCCTTACTCCATCAACTTTTACCTTAAAGCTCTTTTCTACCTCGGACTTAACATCAGTCCTTGAGGCGCTAAACTCAACCTCAAACGCAATCTTGTTCTCTGTCTCAAGAAGCTTAATGTATTTTTCCGAGTTAATTGGTTTTATGAGAGTCATTTTTTATCACTTGAAAAGGTTTTTCTCCTCAATAACTTTAATTGCTGATTCAGTAAAGAGCGTGGCTCTCCCAGGCATTCCTCCGGGTGCAAGCAGCTCTACATTAAGCCTGTCAACCTGAACTACATCAACGCCAGGAATATTTCTTGCGCTTTTGCTTAGCTCAGCCTCATTTCTTGAAACAACAATTAACAGGCTCTTTTTTCGCAGGTACCGTCTTCCCCGGGCTTTGCCCTTGCCTGCTCTTATGGTCTTTGGCTTCGCCCTGTTAAGGTCCGCGGAAAAGCCCAGCCTTGCCAGGGCTTCTGTAACCTGTTTTGTCTTGCTTAAAGACTCATACTTTTCAGATATTACAAAAGGATAATTCTGAGGCACAAAGTGCCCTCTTGCTTCAGCAAGGCTTTTATCAATGGTTGCTGAAAGGGCTGCACGAATCGCTTTTCTTCTTTCTTTTGTGTTCAGCCGCCTTGCCCACTGCTTTTCTGACTTTGGAGGGTGAGCTCTTCTTCCCCCAACAGTGCCCGGAACCTGAGCGCCAACCCAGTACATCCTGGTACCCCTTCTAACCAGAATCTTTCGGGGTATCCTCGATATTCCAAAGCCGTAAGAGCCTCTGTAATGCCTTCGCCTTCTTGACAAGTCGGGTGCATACTTCTTTCCAGCTAAGGGAGTTGCCCCATACCTTTGCCTGCCATTTGCTCTTATTGACTCAAAGGCCCTTTTTATCAGGTCCTGCCTGACTGATTCTTGAAACTGCAAAGGCATTTCTATCTTGCCTGCTTCCTTGCATTCCAGGTCAAAAACGCTTAGTTTCATTTTCTAAAACCTTCCTATTGGTTTGAGCCAAGGTCAATCATCTTTAGCTCGTAAGCCTCTGCCTTTTTTTGCCTAAGTGGCGCGGTAAGGACTACCGGCCTTTTGTGGGCGCCAAAAACAGACCCTTTAATTAGCATATAAGGATTCTTAACCAAGCCGTAATGGAGATAACCTCCCTTTACATTTACCTTGCTTGGGTCATCTCCAAGTGCAACAACCAGCTTGTTGTGCTCGGTTCTCTGCTGTGCACCCATCTGCCCAGCCAGCGGAACCCTGTATGAAAAATGCCCCTTTGTCCCCCATGAGCCGAGAGATCCTGGCCCCCTTTTTGTTTTTTCTGCCTTGTGGCTTCTAAGGTCAACGCCAAACCTTTTTACAGGGCCCTGGAAGCCTTTTCCTTTAGTAACTGCGCGAACATCAACAAACTTGCCTGCAGAAACAAAATCCTTAGCAGAGATTGGCTTGCCAACCAGCGACTTAAGGTAATCAAGCTTTTCCTGAACGCTTTTACCACCCACTGCAACTTCTAAAGTGTCTGGGGTCTTTTTATTGACAGAAGTGAGGCCAGGTTGTGTGTATATCACTGCTTTTATATCAATAATTCCTTCAAGCATTTCCGGGGTTATACTATCAAAGGAGCCCTTTTTCGAGTCTAAGAAAGGCATAAGCCTTTTTAGGTTTTTTCCGGAATCAACATAAATCTCCTTAAAGAGTTTTTTTCCATTGTAAGTGTCTTTATAGAGCCTGACTGAAACGATTTTCACAGGAGGGCATTCTAAGATTGTAACAGGCAGTGAAATTAACTGCCCCTTTGTAAGAGAATGTGCCCTATTGTCTTTTACATGAACAGAAGTCATGCCAACCTTGTAAGCAACAAACCCAAGAAGCCTGGGCTCAGCAACAGCCGGAAAGCTTCTTGCCCTTGCAACTACCCTTGAAGCCCTTTTTCTGGGCCAGTACTGCATTGTGCCCCTTCTGGGATGTCTCTTATTTGGCATTTAAATCAACCTCTGAGAATCCTGTATCAGAAATCCGCGTCTATAGCGGAATCCGGCAGGATTCCTTATCAGACGGTTAATGAATATGTGCGTAGCATATCCTTTGTCCGAAGTGCAAACCAGTGGATAGGGGGTTCATTTATAAAGCTTTTTGTTTCTCCAGATTGGAAAACTAAGAGATTAAAGAAGCTGAGACAAAATTTATAAACCGCACAGAAAAGCCTAGCCCCGCGGGGCTGTGGGGTAGCTTGGTAGCCTCCTACCTTGGGGTGGTAGTGACCCGGATTCAAATTCCGGCAGTCCCATTTTTTTTTTAAGTTTGCAAAATAAACAAGTTTATATTCTTAATCTGAAATAGTTAAAAGTTAGGAGGTAATTACTATGAACTCTCAGGTGGTTGAAAAGTTAGCTGCGCTCATTACTGCAGCCTTTGGGCTGGTTGCAGCCCTAGCATGGAATGATGCGATAAGGTCATTGTTTGCAGGGCCTTGCGGAGCTGAAGGAGCCGGGCCCTTGTGCGCGCTTTCTGGAGGAGGCCCATGGGTATACGCAGTGCTTGTAACAATCCTGGCAGTAATCGCAACAATCTGGATTGCCAAGGTTGCTGAGAAGCAGAAGTAAGCGGTTTTTAAGATGTTTTTTATTTTTAAAAGCAAAAAGCATTCCAATTACAATATAATTATATAGTTCAGTTTTTTCTTGGCTGCCTGTATGAAAACAAATAATTCCTGCCTTGGTAATCTTGAAAAAGAACTTGAAAAAAGAAGAAACCCAGAGAAAGCAGCAATCCTGCAGAGGTTCTTCAAGACTGGAAAAGGAGAATACGGAGAAGGCGATATTTTCCTTGGGATTAATGTTCCAGAGCAAAGAAAGCTTGCTAAGCTTTTCCAAAACCTGGAAAGAAAAGAAATTCTGTTGCTTCTTAAAAGCAAGATTCACGAGAAAAGGCTTATTGCCCTGCTTATTCTTATTTTGAAGTTTGAGAAAGGAGGCAAAAAAGAAAAGCAAAATATTTTTACATTATACCTGGCCAGCACAAAATACATAAACAACTGGGACCTTGTTGACTGCTCTGCTCCGAACATAGCCGGGAAGTGGCTTTTGGAAAGGCCAGAAAAAGAAAGAACAAAAATCCTTAAGAGTCTTGCCTGCTCTGAATCTTTATGGGAAAGGAGAATTGCAGTCATTTCAACCCTTGAATTTATAAGACAAGGAAGTTTTGATGAAACATTAAGGCTTTGTGAAATCCTCATTGATGACAGGCACAACCTGATTCATAAGGCCAGCGGCTGGATGCTGCGTGAGCTCGGCAAAAGAGATCAGGCCCTTCTTGAGCAGTTCCTTGAACAGCACAAGAAAAGAATGCCAAGAACAATGCTAGGGTATGCTATTGAAAGGCTTGAGGAGAAAAAAAGAAAGCGTTTTCTAGAGAGCAGCAGGCCAAAATAACAAAACACAACTTTTTTAAAAGCCTGCCTAACCCATCCTGATTACAATGGCATACGAAAAAGAACTTGACAAAGAGCTGTTTAAAACCGAGAGAGAATTCTTTAACTCCAAAATTGTTGTTTCTGTTATGAGCTACAATGAGGGAACCCCAAAGATTCAGATATCCAGGCTTAACAAGAATGATGACCAGTGGTCTTTCTCTAAGCTTGGAAGGCTTACCAGCGAGGAGTCTGCTGCACTTATAGAAATGATAAAAGAGGCAAGAGATCACCTTGCCTGATTTTTTGATTTTTCCATTTTTTCCAGGTTCTAAGGTTTTAAGGAATTTGTGTAATTAGATAAAATAGAAGCCCCTCCGATGGGATTCGAACCCACAACCTTCTCCTTAGGAGGGAGACGCCCTATCCAGGTTGGGCTACGGAGGGATGATTAAAGCAGGTTTTAGTGTTTTTTAAATGTTTTGCGGAAATTCGAGCACTTTTAAGTCCTCTAATGTTAGCTTTACAATCCTCTTTAAATTAATCTGCTCTGCAATCTGGCCAATAAATTCGGGCCTGGATTTAGTTGCAGGCGACTTTGCGAATATCGAGCAGCAATCCTTATATTTTTCTATGCTTAGGCTATAAGTTCCAATCCTTTTTGCAATCTCAATTATTTCATGCTTATCATAACCAACCAAAGGCCTAAGCAGGAAACAGCCTATTCCCTCAGACTGGCTTTTGAGGTTATCCAAGGTTTGACTTGAAACCTGTCCTAGAGAATCGCCTGTAACAAGGCCAAGATAACCTTTCTTCTGCGCTAAGCAGGAAGCTGTTTCCAGCAAAAACCTCTTGAATACAAGTACCTCGAACCTTGCCTGGCTATTTTCTAGGCCAAGCGACGCCTTGTAAAAGTGGTTATATGGAACCAGAAAAAGCCTGCTGGAAGGCTGGAATCTGGAAAGCATCTCAGCCATAAAAAAAACCTTTGAGTTTTCCGCCTCAGAAGAAGAGCCTGCATAAAAATGCAGGTAATCCACGCTGCACCCTCTTTTCATCATAAGAAATGCAGCAACAGGCGAATCAATCCCTCCTGAAAGCAGGCAAAGCACCTTGCCTTCAACCCCAACGGGAAGGCCGCCAGGACCCTGATGCCTTTCAAAGAAATACAAGAACCCCTTGCTGTTAACTATCACCTCTACCACAAAATCCGGGGATTTTAACTTAACTTTCTTAGAAAAATGAGAAGAAACCAGCGCACCCAGCTCATAGTTAAGCTGAACAGATGTTTTGTGGTAGCTTTTGTCAGACCTGATTGTGTTAATCTTAAAAGAGCCTGCTGAAATAAACTGCTTATTCTGGCTCAGGCTTTCCAAAAGCAAGCCTGCAAGCTTTTCATAGCTTATTGCTTTCCAAGCCTGCGCAAACCAGGAAACACCAAAAGCTGAAGATAAGGCTTCTTTTACAATCCTGAATTCATCATTGCTTAGCTCATTTGAGAATTCTAGCAGGATTCTCATGCTTGAAACCGAAGCCTTAAACTTAAGACTCTCCGGAATCTTTGCAGAGAGGTTTTTAATCAGCTTCTTTTCAAAAATAGAGCGGTTTTTTCCCTTCAGGCCGATTTCCGAGTAGCTTACAACAAACAACATAATAAAGCTGAGAAGAAATGCCCAGCTTTTAATATTTTCCATAATATTTCTGTAATAAATAAGGCTGGGTGTTGGATAAAATCTAACTTAAAAATTGTAATTTAATATTTAACCCAAAGCTCTGTGTTGGAGTCTTCAGTCGTTAAAAAGCATGAGAAGGGATAAGCCCTTCCTTTCATATCCTGGCCAAGGATTATAAGCCTTACACTGTCAGACAAGTACAAGTCATTTATTGTTCCGCAAAAGACCTGCCTTGGGCTTAGCTCAGTAATAGTCTGGTTTATCCTTACTGTGGTGTAAGGCCTGCCTGAAACAAACTTATCAGGCGCATCTAATTTGGTAGAGAAAGCAGAAAGGTTCCCAAAGAAGAAAGAGGCAATGCTGTCATCCAGCACTGCTGCATAGATAGTGTTTGGGTGGCTGGAATAAACGGTATCTAAGCAAAGCGTAAGCTCGTGCGCAAATTTCCTAGGGAGTGCAGTAAGATTAAAGCTAAGAACAGGATAAAAATCCAGGCTGTCTGAACCAGAATTTATTTTTGCACAGACAAAGGAAGAGTTCATTTCCCATTCATCAGAACACGTAGGGCAGAAATCCAGGATAGACACTGAAAAATTCCTGAAAGAGCCGGTCTCGGTCGGCATTACACTCTTTGTAATGTTCATGAAGGTAAAGCTGAGTGAGGTGTTTTCACTTGGAACAAAGAACTCCATCTCCATTCTTGCGCATAAGCCAGAATCAGCATAAATCGCTCCATTTCTTTGCTCAAAGGATATATTAAACAAAGCCTTAGGGGCTTCAGGTTCAGGCACCAGCCCAGGCTGCTCAGGTAAGGACTGGTTATGCAAAGCTGCTTGGCCAGGAGCCTCGTCTTCTGCTTTTATGCTTTGAGATTCGTTAAGCATATCTTCTGTTTCATGTAAAGCTTCATCTGATTCAGCTTCTTGCCTGCTCTCATTCATGATAGAAGAGTTGGGCTTAGTTTCCCCTGATGCATTAACCAAAGCCTGCTCCTGATCCAGCCCGGAAAAAGGTTCGCTTGCCTGTTCAGAATCATTTAAAACTGAGCTTTCTTTTTCTGAAAGGTTCAGCACTGAATCCGAATCCTGGCTTTCTTGTTCTAAAGCTTCCGGCGTGTCAATCATCTCCAGGCAGGCTATATTTTTTAGCTCAAAGAAAGAGTTGTTCTTCGAGTTAATTGTTAAGGTGCTGTTAAACTCAGTCTTAAAGCTGATATTCCATGAGCTATTGATCCAGGAGCCTGAGGACAATGTGAAAGTATCATATATTGAGTAAATTGAGAATGATGATACCTGGAAGGGCTCAATTCTATCAAAAAAGATTTTTGTAAAGGTGTTTGAGGGTGTTGGCTTCCTGAAGCTGATTGAGTTTGTTGGCGAGACTACCTCGTACCTGTAAGCCGGCTTCTCTTCAAGCTCTATACTAAAGCCATAGTAAGTAATGTTATCAAGGTTCTTGATTTTAAACTCCTTGTAGTGAGTCAGGCCGGTTACTATTGAATAATTTGAATGTGACCTGATTCCCTTTGTGTAGTACTCAACCATGAATTCTTTTGTTGTGAAAGGCTCATAAAAGTCTGTTATATACACAATAAAGGAATCGGGTGTTTCTAACACTGAAAAGCCTTTTTCCTGAGCCTGCCTCGGTGTTTCATTTATTAAATGGCCCTGGTCGCTTTCATTTAAGATTAAGCCCTTATCTGGATCCGTCGCTGAATCATTTAAAACAGTTATTTCATCCGCCTGGCCGGTTTCATCTTCATTAACTGCAAGCGATTCCTGCTGGTAGGCATATAAATCTTCAAAATCCAGCAGTTTAAGCTTAGCCCTATTTGAGTAGACAGAAATGTTTTCAGCATGCTTTGGTATGGAAACTGATACTGTCTTGTACTTCCATTTTCTCTCATCATTATTTACCCGGAATGTCCTTCTCCATTCTGCCGGCGAATCAAGCTCAAGGTTAAAAAGGTCAGCAAGCCTCTCATCAAAAGCAAGCTCAGATATGTTATCAATGTCATCTGGCTCTGAAAGGTTAAGCTCGCCTGTCTTGTTTAAAGAAATGTTAAGCTCTGCTTCTGGCGCTGAGTAATTTACATAAAACTCAAGGGCCGTAATATTTATTGTGTCAAAAGCCATCACTTTGACCTTTCTCTCTCCTTCAAAAGGCTGCTCGGCATAAAGGTTCAGGCTGGAAAACTCAATAAAAGAAACAACAGGAAACTCTGACACTGAAAGGAAGACCAAAGAGTCGTTATCCGGGTCAAAAAAAACGGAATCCAAATCAATAACAAGTGTTTTGTTTGATTCAAGAGTCACCAAAGAGATGTTCCCTATGATTTCAGGCGGGTTGTTCGGCTCCTTTTCAATAGTCTCTGTATCCGTATCATTAAGCAAATGCTTAAGCGAAGAGTCTTCAAATAGAGTAATGTTAAAGCCTGAAGTGGCTGTTTCCTTGAGATTCGAGCTGAATACCCTGAACCTTGAAGTGGTGTTTATGTTCTTAATTGGCTCTATTGCAACAATTGATGAGTTTTCCTTCACAGAGAGCAGGGAATAATTATAGGCATAGGTGAAAACAAGCGACGAGTTGCTCCTGAAATAAACACTAAGGTTAAGCTCTAGCCCTTCCCCAAAATTAAGAGCTACGTCAGGGATCGGGTGAGAGATTATTGGCTGTGTTTTGTTGTCAAGCGTCTCATTCTGGCCGGGATAAGATTCTTCAGTCTCGTTAAGTCCCGTATCTAAAGTTGCATTGTTTCTTACAAAAATAAAGAAAATATTTGAATGATAAGTGTTGTTTTTGTGGCTTGCCAGAAACTTGAGGCTAAAATTTCCCTCTCTGTTGGGCTTGAAAGAAAGAAAGCTTTCTGAGACTGAAGCAGTGAGGTTATCATAGTTTACAAGGATAAAAGTGGTGTTTGACTTATTGAAAACTGAAAGCAAGTTAAGGCGGGAGGTAATGTTTGTGCGGACAGTCTGATTCTTTACAAAAAAAGTTAGTTTTAATTCATCGGCTGGCTCTTCAACCTGTTCAGTCTGGTTTAAATCTGGCTTTTCAGTCTCGTTTAGCAATGTTTCGTTGTAATCTGGGAATGTCGCATTCAGGTCCGGCTCGGTAATGTTTACTACCGGAGTATCTGGCTCAGTTTTATTTACTGTTATATTCTGCACCGGGTCTGTGATGTTTAGGGATATGTTGCCAATGACTTCTGACACGTTATCTGATATATTGTAGCTGTCTTCAGGCGGGGTCAGGTTAAACAGTGTCTCGTTATCTGAAAGGTTTTCGGTTAAATTGCCAAGGGAAATGTTGTCAATAATGCCAGTATCGTTTATGGTGAGATTGAGCGAGATATTATCCGCAGGCGAAGTTGCCTCCTCTCCCAAACTTTCTTTTCTTGGGCGTATTTTTATCCCCTGTGGCTCATCTTCTTCAGTTTCCTCTGGCACGCCAGCCGGCTCTTTTGTTTCCTGCGGCTCTTCTTGACCTGCTTCAACTGCTTCTAAAGCATCTTGAGTGCCTGGCGTTTGGTTCTGTGCTGACAAATCATCCGAGAAGAGCAGCCCTGTCAGGGCATCCGTGCCAATCTCTGAGTTTATCAGGAAAGGAAAAAGAAAAGCAAACATCAGCAGAACTGCAGCTACAGAAATTACCCTGCGTGTTTTTTCATGCTGGCGAACCTGTGAATTGAGGGTAGATTTCTCTAGGGCCAGCTTTCTCATGAATGAATTATAATGAGCAATAGATTCTATTCTGTCCCGGCCTCCCAGCTGCTTTCTTAGCTCTTTTTCATACTCCTCATGCGTAATCTGGCCTTTAATATACTTTGAGAGAAGCGAGTTTGCGAGGGAATTCGCCCTGGATTTCTCATCTTCACAATTTTTTATTAATATTTCAAGCTCCTTTATCCTTGCCCTGGTTTCAGAAATGCCCATATGCTCTTTAATTTCTTGGGCTCTGGTTTTATAAACCTTTCTCTAAAAGCTGAGCATTAAAGGATTTTAAGGCCAGTCTTGCCTGGCAAGCGAGGAAAACCATAACTAGCACAATCTTTTTATATAAACAGAAAAGACATTATCAAAATGGTGCTTGAAAAGCTTGGAGAATCACTGAAGAGCACTCTCAGCAAGATTAAGAATGCAATCTTTGTCGATGAGAAGCTTATTAATGAAATTGTTAAGGAGATTCAAAGGTCTCTGATTCAGTCTGACATAAACATTGCGCTTGTCCAGGAAATCTCCCAAAGCATTAAGAAGAAATTCAAAGAGGAAAAGGCTATTCCGGGCTTATCGGAAAAAGAGAGGGTAATTAAGATTCTTTATGAGGAGCTGTCTGACTTAATGGGAGGAGAGGCTGCAGAGGAGCCAAAGATTGAGAAGAAGCCCTTAAAGATTATGCTTGTGGGCCTTTTTGGGTCAGGAAAGACAACCCAGGCAGCAAAACTGGGGAACTATTACGCAAAAAGAGGCTACAAAGTTGCGCTCGTATCGACAGATACCTGGAGGCCTGCTGCTTTTGAGCAGCTTGAGCAGCTTGGAAAGAAAATAAGCCTGCCTGTCTTTGGAAGCAAAAAAGAGAAGAATCCGCTTAAGATATACACTGATCTGGAAAAGCAGCTAAAAGAATTTGATATTGTTATTATTGACACTGCCGGCAGGGATGCGCTGAGCAAAGAGCTTATCGCTGAGCTTGACAAGCTCTACAAAAAGATTTCTCCGGAAGAGGTTCTTCTTGTGCTTAGTGCTGACATTGGCCAGAGTGCCGAGAAGCAGGCTAGGGCGTTTCATGAGATAACGCATGTTACTGGAGTTATAATTACTAAGCTGGACGGAACAGCAAAGGGCGGGGGTGCGCTTAGCGCCTGCTCAATCACAAATGCAAAGGTTAAGTTTATTGGGACAGGAGAGAAAATCAACGATTTCGAGAGGTTTAACCCAAAAGGATTTGTTGGAAGAATGCTTGGCCTTGGTGACATTGATGCACTGCTTGAGAAAGCCAAGGAAAGCATAGATGAAGAGAAAGCAAAAGACCTGGGAAGCAAGTTCCTGAAAGGGGAATACAACCTTCTTGACCTGTACGAGCAGATTGAAGCCATGAAGAAAATGGGGCCACTTAACAAGATTATCCAGATGATTCCAGGGCTGGGCGGAGCTAATCTCCCAAAGGAAATGCTTGACCTTCAGGACCAGAAGCTAGACGACTGGAAAATAATCTTTAATTCAATGACAAAGGAAGAGCTTGAAAGCCCGGAAGAGCTAAACATCTCAAGAATCAGGAGAATTGCAGAAGGCTCAGGCAGAAAGGAAGAAGATGTAAGGGAGATTATAAAATACTACAAGAAATCTAAGAAGCTCATGAAAATGTTCAAGGGAAAAAGCGAGAAAAGCCTTGAGAAGATGATGGGCAACATGGGGAATATGAAGGGAATGAAAAACCTTAAGCTCTGATTCTGCCAGAAGCATTTTGCCTCTTATTTTATTATGTAGAATTCTTTCGACAGCTTCTTGCAGATTGACTTTGCATGAGCAAGCCTGGCTTCGCTGTTTGAGTATACTGTGAAAAGCGCCTGTCCTTTCAGAATTCTCTCGCCTTCAAGCCTTTTTAGGTAAATGCCTGCCTCAGCATCCTTTGGTGCGCCTGCTGCTCTTGCTATTGACACTGCAATATCGTTCCGTATGGCCTGAATTGCGCCTGAGCGGTGAGCCTTAACCTCGTAGGAAAGCCTGCCAAGAGGAATTGTCCCGGGCTCAATATGCCTTTTTCCCTGGGCATTAATAATCTCAACCATTTTTTCATAGGCAAGCCCCGAGTCCAGGATCTTTCTTGCAATCGCAAAGCCATTTTTTTTGCCTGTCATCTCAATCATTTTGCCTGCCATTTCAAGGGATTTCTTCCTCAAGTCAAGGGGCTGTCTTGGGTCATTCCTAAGCACATATAAGACATCCCTTGCCTCAAGAGCCGGGCCTATGCCCTTCCCAACCGGCTTAGAGCCCTTGCTGTACATAAGAAAGATTTTAAGGCCTATTTTTTCCCCAACATACCTAAAGATGCTTCCCAGCTTTTCTGCCCTTGCTTTGGTTTTGACTTTGGCTCCCTGGCCGTAGGGGATGTCTATAAGCACATGCGTGCTTGAGACAGATTTTTTCTTTCCAAGAACACTCGCTACGAGCTGGCCGTAAGCATCAATTCCAAGCGGGTGCTCTACCCTTATGATTATATCATCTGCAGGGGCAAGCGAAAGCGCCCCTCCCCAGACTATACAGGCTCCAGTCTTAGCAATTACTTTCTTAACCTTGCCTAAAGGCAGGTCTACTTTGCACAGCACTTCCATTGTGTCCGCCGTGCCTGCCGGACTGGTTATGCTTCTTGATGATGTCTTGGGAACCGTGTAGCCTGCCGCTGCCACAATTGGAACAGCAAGCATTGTTGTCCTGTTTCCGGCAACCCCGCCAATGCAATGCTTGTCAAGAACAAATTTCTTGCTTATTTTCAGCAGGTCTCCTGTGTTTATCATTGCTTTTGTAAGGAAAGCAGTCTCTTCATTAGACAAGCCATGCGTGTAGCAGGCTGAGACAAAATAGGTAATCTCTATCTCGCTGAGGGCGTTCCTTGCAATGTCTGAGATAATTGAAAGGAATTCTTTTTCTGAAAGCTCTTTTCCATCCAGCTTTTTTTTAATATAAGCAAGCGAATGCGACTTATCAATAAGCCCTGCATCAGCCGTTCCGCTTTGCCCAAGCTTAGAAGAAAGCTCATGGTTAAGGCCAAGCCAGCCTTCGGGAACAAGCAAGGCATCCTTGGTTGTATCAACAATAGCTATTGCTTTCTTTGCACCCTTGATGAGCTCAATCCTGTCGCCCCTGTGAAGATTGTTTTCAGCTGCATCAGATATATTCATCACTGCAATCATTGGGCCGCCAGAAGAAATCTGAATCCTCTTAAGCCTGAATCTCATGTTGCTGTCACCTTAAGCTTTCCTAAGCCATGTTTCTCATAAATTTTATTGTGCTGATAGTCAGGCCTAGAATGATTGGGCCTATGAATATTCCGACAAAGCCAAAAGTAAAAAGCCCGCCAATAACCCCTACAAAGATAACCATTGGGTGAATGCGTGTCTTAGAGCTCACAAAATAAGCCCTTACAAAGTGGTCTATATTTGCAACCACCAGCGCCCCCCACAGAAGTATAAAGATTCCGTAGAAGATCATGCTGTTGGATTCTGTCAGAACCCCGTTAGCTATCTTTATTAAAGAAAGAGGCAGCCAGATAAGACCAGTGCCAAACACAGGCACAAGTGAGCAGATAGCCATTAAAGTTCCCCAAATCAAAGGGGAAGAACCGGGAATGCCAAAGATAAGTGCGCCTATAAAAATGCCTATTCCTCCTGAAAACCCCTGGACAAGCCCCACCAGGATCTGCCCATAAACTATGCCGTATGTTGTCTTTACTGTTTCTTTCACCAGGAAGTTGGCATGTGTATCCTTGATAATCTTCAGGTCAAGAACCTTTTTCGTTGCAGATACCCCATCAGAAAGAAGGAAAAAGGTAACCCCGAGGATTACAACATAACGGAGAAGGATTCCTGGAAGAGCAAGGAAAAACTGGCTGGCCTTGGAGAAAATCAAAGCCTTAATGTTTTCAAGCTCATAAAAGATTGTTTCAGAAAAAGGAAGCTGCTCAACAAATGTAATTATAGGGTTTATTTCTGCATCTTTAAAAGAATTGAAGAATGAGAAAAGCTCAAATGTCATCGCCCTGGTAATAAGGTATATAGGAAATAATGTAAGCGCAACGATAATGGCTATAATTATAAGAGAAGAAATCCATTTTATCTTAATCTTGCTTTGGATTTTGCTGTATAAGGGATAGAAGATAATTGTAAGCACAACTGCAAACAAAAGCTCCTTGTAAAGAGGCCATAGCACAAAAAGGCTAAGCACCAGGAGGCCGGCAAGAAGCAAAAACTCACTGGCCTTCTCATAATTAATTTTCTTCATAAAAACACCTTAACCGCCGGACTTTATAAAACTTTTCAGCAAAGGGAAATCAATTGCACCTTTTAAGAATCACAAAATTATTTAAATATAAAGCTTATGAAAGATAAAATGCACGCAAAAAAACGGGTAATTGCAAGAAAACAGGCTGTTTTTTCTTTTCTGCTCTCTTTTCTGCTCTTTACTTTTTTGTTCTCAGGGATAGGGCTTGCCTCACAGGGCAGGTGGATTACACGATGCGTGGAAATAAATGAGTCTGGAAATTACATTATTAAGAACAATATTTTCGCAAAGCCCCAGGAGAAAGCCTGCATAAGCATTACAGCCAGCAATGTAGTTATTGATGGCGCCTATAAAAAGCTTAATGGATATGATGAGTTCGGCTCTAAGACCATATTCATCTTGGGGAACTCAACTGACAAAATTAAAAATATCACAATCAAGAACATCAACTTTAAGGGAGATTACACAGGGGTTTATGTTTTGGAAGCAGAGGATGTAATTCTGAATGCACTTGCATTTCAGGACAGCAGAATCGGCGTTCAGGTTGTAAACTCTTCTGAAGTCAGCATCTCTAAAAGCAGTTTTGATACAGAGCAGAATGCTATATACGGGCAATCCAGCAGAAATATCACCATTTCAGGCTGCTCGGTAAGCTCAAACAAAGGAAACGGCATAAGGATTAATGCCTCTGAGGATGTTGCAATTGTCTTCAGCTTCATGAGGAGGGTTGCAGGGATATCGATTGAGCTTGAGAACAGCTTTGGCATTTTGATTTCCAGAAATCATTTTGAGGTGAATATAAGAGGCATTGAGGCCAGAAATTGCAGTGAGCTTAATATTGAAAGCAACAAATTCATTAATAACCTCGAACATGGGGTTTCTACTTTCTCTTCTGGTGGGATTCGTGTCTCAGGCAACAGCTTTTTGGGAAATGCCGTGGGTGTTTTCTCGTTAGACGGCTCATCAATTAACTTATCACAGAATACCTTTGAGATGAATAACTTTGCAGCTATTATCAGAAACTTTAGCAGTGTTTACAGCAGTGAAAAATCGCTTAAAAACAACACCAATGCTTTTGTGATTCATAATGTAAAAGGCTTTGAAGGCCATTATTTCAGTTATAACAGCAGTTTTCGGGACTTCTTTTTCAGCAGCAGCAAGGGAAAGATTGCAGGGACATTTGAAAGCTTCAAAAACATCTCAATCGCAAAAGAAAGGTCCGATATAATCTTTGTTGTTGACAACAACGGCAACATTACAATAGAAACAAACCTGGACTTTACTATCGAAGAAGAGGAAGAAGAGCCGGTGGAGGTTTCAGGTGTAGAGCAGCGGAGAAGAGAGCTGATTGGCCTGATTACGCCGAGAAACCTTCTCATGATGGGGGTTTCTGTTGTTTTGCTTTACCTTATTTCATCTGAGCTGGCCAGAAAGAAAAGAAAGAGAAGAAGAAAGAAAAAAGAGTAAGCTATAAGCAAAATCATTTCTTCTGGCGGCTTTTTGATTTTTCTTCTTTGCCTGGCTTTTTTCTCTCAGGATTAGATATTGCCAGGTTCTCTACAAGCTTGGACAGCTTGCTCTCAACCTGCTCTGTCTTAACAGACTGCCTTATCAGCAGGTAGAACAAAACAATCACAGAAAAGTAAAGAAGAAAATCTGAGCCCCTCTGGATTCCGAGGACAGAGGCCGCTGCAAAAGAGAGCTGGGGAAAAACCCCTATTATAATCATAACCAGCCCGCCTGCCGAAAACAAAAGAAAGTTTTCTTTGCTTAGCTTATTCCAGGAAAAATTAAGCCTGGAAAAAACAATAACAAAGACCCCAATCAATACAAGAACAATATTAAAGAGCGCCGCCATTTTTTATCACCCGAAAATCTTTTTATTGACCATTTTTGCAAAGATTCTTAACGCATTTGAGGTTTTCTGCCCTTTCATAACGCTTTCTTCTGAGTAGGTTATTGTAACAGGGACTTCAACAAACTTTATCTTTTTTTTATGAATTTCATCAAGTATTTCTGATGCATGTGTCATATCGTTCATCTTTATATCTATTCTTGATGCTGCTCTCCTTGATAAGGCCCTAAAGCCATTATGCGTATCTGTAACCCTTATCCTTGAAACCAGCCTTGTGAAAATAACCCCTGCCTTAAGAAAAAACTTCCTTGAGGAAGGGATATTAACTGCAGAGCCTTTCTTAATGAACCTAGACCCAAGAACAGCATCTGCCTTCCTATCTATAATTGGCGTAACAAGCCTGCTAATCTCAGAAGCCTGGTGCTGACCATCTCCGTCAAATGTAACAATTATATCAGCCCCTGCCTTTAAGGCATAATGAATGCCTGTCCGCAGTGCAGCACCCTGCCCAAGGTTTACTGGGTGAGAAAGCACAACTGCACCAGAAGAGAGAGCAAGCTCTCTTGTCCTGTCCCTGGAGCCATCATTAACCACTATAACATTTCTGTACCCAAAGTTCTGAAGGCCAGATATTGCTTTTAAGATTCTCTTCTCCTCATTGTAAGCAGCAACTACTATGAAAATATCCGGGCTTTTCATTTGGCTTCACTCAGTATCTTTTCCCTGTCGTTTCCAAGCTTTTTCTGGCAGCTGGAGCAGACCACAACAACCTTTCCGCTTTTGTCTTTAATATAAGTGCCAAGTATTTTATTAAGGAATATTGTCCTGATTTTTTCACCGCAAATTTTGCATTTCATGGCTGCACCTCGTCTGTTCTCCAGTAAGGAAGGATTGATGTTTTATCAATCTTTTCAAAGTTTCGCTTTCTTGCCTCAAGAAGGCCAAGCCAGGCAATCATTGCTCCGTTATCTGCATTGAACTGGTTTTCAAGAATAAAGCATTTTGCGCCTCTCTCAAAGCACATTGCTTTGGACATTTCCTGAAGACGCTTGTTGCAGGCAACGCCTCCGCCAAGAAGGAGCTCTTTCTTTCCTGTGTGAGCCATAGCTCTTTCGCTTGCCTCAAGCAGCATAGCAAAGGCGGTCTCCTGAAGAGAAAAGCAGAGGTCTTCAACAGAATGCTCTTTAAGCATCTTTTTAAGCTGTGTCAAAATGCCGCCAAAGGAAAAATCCATTCCCTTTACTACATAAGGTAGCTCTACATACTTGCCTGAGGATTTTTTTGCAAGCTTTTCTACCTCTGGGCCGCCTGGAAAACCAAGGCCGGCCTCCCTTGCAAAGGCATCAATAAAGTTTCCAACGCCTATATCAAGCGTTTCCCCAAAGATTCTGTATCTTGCTTCCTCAAAAGCTATTATCTGAGTATTAGCCCCTGAAACATACAAAAAAACCGGGTCTTTGCAGGGTGTAAGCGCCCTTCCTATCTCAAGATGTGCAATGCAGTGGTTTACGCCCACTATTGGCTTTTTAAGAAGAAGCGATAAAGACCTTGCAAGTGCTGAGCCAATCCTGAGAGTGTGCCCTATTCCAGGCCCTTTTGAATATGCAATAACATCAACATCTGCCAAGCTAATGCCTGCATCATTAACTGCATCAGAAAGTACACCTTCAAAGCTTTCAAGGTGGTGCTCTGAGACCTTTGCAGGAATCATTCCACCATGCTTAGTTGCATAAACACTCTTCCTGTTTGCAAGAATTCTTCCTTTTTGGTCAGCAATTCCCACGCCAAAGGTATGGGCCGTGCTCTCTATGCCCAGGGATATCATTTTTATTCCAATATTTAACCAAAATTGCTTAAACATCTATGTTTTTTGCAGTGAGCGCATTCTTAACTATAAATTCTCTCCTCAGTGAAACATCGTCTCCCATAAGAATGTTAAAAAGCCTGTCTGATTCAATTGCGTCTTCTATATTAACACTGCATAAAGTCCTGGTTTCAGGATTCATTGTTGTCTCCCAGAGCTGGCTCGGGTTCATTTCTCCGAGCCCTTTATACCTCTGAAGCTCATACTTGGCTCCTTGGTGTGCCTTTAGAAACTCTGACAATGCCTGCTCAGTATGAAGGTAGCTAATTTTACTGCCAAGCTTAATCTTAAAGAGAGGGGGCTGGGCTATGTAGACATGCCCTGATTCTATAAGAACCTTCATATGCCTGTAAAAAAATGTCAACAGCAGGGTCCTTATGTGTGCACCATCTACATCTGCATCTGTCATTATTATTATTTTATCGTAACGGAGCTTCTTTATATCAAAGCTGTCATCTATGTTTGTCCCCAGGGAAGTTATGATTGAAGCAATTTCCTTGTTCTGAAGGATCTTATCCAGCCGTGATTTTTCTACATTAAGGATTTTTCCCCGCAGAGGCAACACCGCCTGGAACTCCCTGTCTCTTCCCTGCTTGGCTGAGCCGCCTGCTGAATCTCCCTCAACTATGAAAAGCTCAGTCGAAGTAGGGTTTTTTGATGAGCAGTCTGCAAGCTTGCCTGGAAGGGAAAAGCTGTCCAGGGCATTTTTTCTCCTTGCAAGCTCTTTTGCATTCCTTGCTGCAAGCCGGGTGTTGTAAGAAAAGATTATCTTCCCTGCAATCTCCTTTGCTTCACTTGGGTTTTTTAGCAGATAATCAAAAAGGGAGTCAAAAAGGATCTCGCTTACAATCCCCCTTACCTCTGTATTTCCCAGCTTGGCTTTGGTCTGGCCTTCGAACTGCGGCTCTGGCACTTTTACTGATATTATTGAAGTAAGCCCTTCCCTGCAGTCTTCATATGATATCTTGATGTCTTTGCCAAGGTTTTCATTTATAAACTTGCCCATGGCTTTTGTAAGGGCGAACCTAAAGCCCAGCTCGTGGGTCCCGCCTTCAATAGTATGGATTGTGTTAACATAAGAAAGAAGCGACTCATTGTAGCTTTTGGTGTACTGGATTGCAATCTCTACAATAACTCCCTCTTTCTCCCTGCTTACAAAAAAAGGCTCATGAATCGGCGTCTTTCCCTCATTAAAGTACTTTACAAAACTCGCAACCCCTCCCTCAAAATGAAAAAATTCCTCTTCACCAGTCCTTTCATCCCTGACCAGGATTTTAACTCCGGGATTCAGGAAAGCCAGCTCTCTAGCTCTTGAAATAATCGTATCAAACTCAAAGTTTACTGTTTCAAAAATAGTCTCATCCGGAATAAATATGACAACTGTGCCTGTCTCATCAGTAGGAAGGCCTTTTTCAACAGGGGTTACAGGAAGGCCTTTTTCGTATTTCTGGGTCCAGGTTTTTCCATCTCTTCTAACCCTCACCTCAAGCTCTTTTGAAAGGGCATTAACCACGGATAAGCCTACACCGTGAAGCCCGCCGCTTATTTTATAAAGGTCCTTGCTAAACTTTCCTCCTGCATGAAGCTTTGTAAGGACTAACTCTAAAGCCGGCTTATTGTATTTTGGGTGCAGCTCAACAGGGATCCCCCTTCCATTGTCAATTACAGTTACACCGCCGTCTTTCTGTATAAAAAGCTCAATAAAATCGCCATAGCCTGCCTGGATTTCATCTATTGAATTGTCAAGAAGCTCAAAAACAAGTTGATGCAGGCCTCTTGGCCCTGTGCTTCCTATATACATGCCTGGCCTTTTCCTTACTGGAGAAAGGCCTTCCAGGACAGTAATATGCTCAGCAGAGTAATTCGCAGGCTTTTTGCTGGTGTTTTCATCATTCATTTTGCTCACTTTTTCCCTTGATAAAAAGAGGTTTTCTCCTATAAAAAAAGAAAACAGACTTAGTTTAAAAAGATTGTGAAAACCAGGGTGAAAAAAAGAAAAAATATCAGGAATTAAAAGAAAAAAGCAGAAAGAAATAAGGCTAAAAAAGAACCTTATATTATAAGATCAATTTATTATAAGGTCAATTATTTCTATGACTGTTTCCTTTCCAAAAGCATCCTTAAAGGTAAATTTAAAAGGCATTTCCCAGTAATTGCAGTCTGAATTATCTATATTGTCAGCGTATGTAAGATGATGCGAGTCTGGGTCTGTTGCATTTATTATCCCTGTCTTATAGAAAAGTGTGCGCACGTGTTTCCTTAAAGAATCATCATCACAAGCGGGAAGATTATAAAAAAAATCAAATGCTTCCCTTATTTCCTGAATCGAGGAGTGTTCGTAAACGGATATATTGACAACCCCATAAGCAACTGTTCCATCAGACAAAGTGACTTTTGGCAGTGCATGGGGGATTGGGGCCCGGTTTCTCCTGGCAACCTGAAAGACATACTCTTCTCCTCTTACAAAATTGTTTGAGTCCTCTACAGAAATAATGTCTGCTCCTGGGTGATTGCTAGGGTCTGGGTTTCTTATTACCCTAACAGTCATCCCTTCTATCCCTTCTGAAGATGAGCCTGGCTCAAAGTCAGCAAAGCTTGCATCCAGGAAAAGCTGCTGATCAAGGAAATCCAGGACATCATAAAGCCTGAGTCTGATAAAAGACTCAAAGTCGCTAAGGATTTTTGTTTCACCTGTTCCTTTTCTCCTGAGGGTTATCTCATAGTCAAGCCTGGCAAGCATCCCGGTTTCAGAAAGAAAAACACCTGCCCAAGGCTCTGAAACAGAAAGCACTTCAAAGTCTTCAGAAACTAAATCAGAAGTTAAGCGAGGCAGGCACTGTATAACCCCATATTGCCCATTAAGGTAGTGCTGAATATTCTGGACAGTCCGGTTTGCCCTAAGATTGCGCAAAGGAGGCCGGTATTCCAGCTTAGTGTTAAACAGGTAATGCTTTTGACAGCTGGCTGGGGGAGACTCATAAATGTGGTTAAAAGGCTGGGTAGACGAACCATATGGGTTCGGGCAGTCAAAGGGAAAGCTCTCATTATAATAAACCTCTTCACTTAAAGCAAAAGGAACCCTAAAGTCTCCAGAACTCAAAAAGCTTTCGGACAAGAAAAATTCCCGCCCTCCTTCACTTTCTGAAATAAAACCGCCCTGCATCCCTGCTTTGTAGATTGCATACTCAAACTTGTCCTCAAGGCAATTCAAGATTTCATCCCTGACCGGCTCAAATGAGCCGATATCAACCTCAAAGCCCTGCCGCTCAGAATTAATGACAAGAATAATCACAATAAACACAACCATTACAACAAGCATAGAAAGAATCAGTATTACTGAAAGCTGGGATTTATTCCGGGCGGCTAGCATAAAAAGGCTTTTTTCATTAACTATTTAAAAAATTTTTTAAATTTGGGCAGTGAATATCATTAAAGAAAAGAAAAAACAGGCAGAAAACAGCAAAATGGAGATTTTTAAAAGATTCAAAATAGAGGGAAGCCTCCTGGCTTTTGGAAACACTGGAGTAGTCTCTGACTTGCATTTGGGCTTCTCAGACTATCTCTCAGGTAAGGGAATTTTATCATATTTTGACGAGAGCAAAAAACTTCTGGAGCTTGCTGCTGGCTGTAAAAAAAACAAAATAAAAAGGCTTATCTTAAATGGCGACATTCTTCATGACTTCTCTAAGCTAAATAGAAGAACAGAGAAAAAGCTTAGTGACTTTATTGAAAATCTTGAAAAAAACAAGATTAAAGCTTGGTTTATTGAAGGAAACCATGATACCCTACTAAGGTTTTTCCTTGAAAAAAGAGGTCTTAAAGCTAAGAGAAGTATAAGCATTAAGGATGTCTTCATTACCCACGGGGACAAACTGCTTAAAGTGCCTGAAAAAGCAAGATTCATTATTATTGGGCATGAGCACCCTGCTGTCAAAGTAGAAGGAAAGTTGTTTAAAGCATACCTTATATCCAGATACAAAGGAATAAACCTGATAGTTATGCCTTCTTTCTTTGATTTCCGGCAGGGAACAGAAAATACTGAAGAAGAGTGGAGCCCTTTCCATAAAGAGAAAGCCAGAAAAAGAATTCTTATTGATAAAATCAGCTCTGAATACATCGCTGTTCCTTTTTAGAGGAGAGAAGTTTCTTGAATGCAAAAGGTTTTTATACTAAACTCCCAACCACACATAAAAACTCTAGGAGGTTACAGAATGGCAGCAGATAACGCGATATATATTGGGAACAAGCCCTTTATGAACTATGTGACGGCAGTTGTAATGCAGTTTACGACCCAAGGAGCTGAAGAAGTGACCATAAAAGCACGAGGAAAATTTATATCCAGGGGTGTGGACATTGCAGAGATTTCTGCAAAAAGGTTCTTGATTGACCAGGTCTATGTGAAGGAGATAAAGATAGACTCTGAGGAGTTCAAGAACAAAGAAGACCGGCAGGTAAGGGTCTCAACAATAGAGATTACCTTAGTCAAGAAATAGTGCCTAAATTTTTCTGTCTTGTATATTCTTTTTTTTTATTTCCGGCTGGCGGCAGCCCTGCAAAAAAGAAAAACTTAATTAAAAGGGCAGAAAACCAAGAAAGCATGGCTTTGGTATACAGGCATATTACAGGAGAGTATTATATAGGAAGTCAAGAGGATGAAAAAGTTTCAGAATTCCTGCCTTCTTCATTTGACATAAGCCTTTTCGAGAGGCTTTCAAAGAAAGTGTTTAAAGAAAAAGATAAGATTGCAAGAAAAGGAATCGAGATTGCAAAAGAAAAGATTTCAGGCAAGGATTACACCGAAGACCTTATTATCCAGGCTTCCGGGCTTATTGATGAGTCTGACAAGACAATTAATTACCTGGCAAGAAGGCTTAGAAGGCTTGCCCTAACTATTTACCCCGAACTCTGCTTAAGGGTGGATGACAATAAAAAGATTGTTGAAATGCTTCTGAGCAAGGAAAAAGAGGAGATTAACAGCTTGCTTGGAATTAAAAAAAGCATGGGGTGGAAGTGCCAAAAGAAAGACTGTGAATTCTTAAAAGAAGCTGCCGGAAAGATAAAAGAGCTGTTTACTGTGCGTGAGATTGCTTCTGAGTTTATTTCCGAGAAAGAGAAGAGAATCATGCCTAATTTTTCTGCAATCGCAGGGCCAAGCATATCTGCAAAGCTGCTGTCACATGCTGGCAGCCTTAGAAGCCTTGCGATTATGCCTGCCTCGACAATACAGCTTCTGGGTGCAGAGAAAGCCTTGTTCAGGCATATTACAAGGGGCTCAAAATGCCCAAAATACGGGATACTGTTTCAGCATCCTGCGGTTCAGGGAGCTGAGAAGAAAGCTAGAGGTAAAGTTGCTAGGATTATTGCTGACAAGCTGTCAATTGCCGCCAGGATTGACTTTTTCAGCAAAGAAGACAAAAGCGCCGAGCTTATAAAAGAAATGGAGAGAAGAATTAAGGATGCAAAAAGGAAGTAATCCAAGGGTAAAGCAAACCATGCTCAAGGGAAAGAAAGTCTTTGCTACTGAGAGCCTGGCTCCTGGAAAGAGTGTTTATGGAGAAAGCTTAATCAGCCTGAATGGAAAAGAATACAGGGAATGGGTGCCCTTCAGGTCAAAGATTGCTGCTGGTCTTATGAATGGGCTAAGAATGCCTGAGCTTAGCATGGATTCAGTGGTTCTTTACCTAGGCGCTGCATCAGGAACAACTGTAAGCCACATCTCCGACATTGTTAGTAATGGCCTGATTTTTGCTGTTGAAGTCAGCCCACATGTAACTTACTCGCTCATAAGCCTTGCTGAAGCGAGGGGAAATATAGTTCCTGTGCTTGAGGATGCAAACAAGCCGGAAGAATACTTTAATACTGTTATTGCATCAGATTTCGTTTTTCAGGACATCGCCCAGAAAAACCAGGTTGAAATCTTCTTAAAGAACTGCAGGCTCTTCCTGAAGCAGTCAGGGTTTGCAATGATTTCTATCAAGGCAAGAAGCATCGATATCTCAAAAAAGCCCAGAAGAATCTTTGAGGAAGTTAGAAAAGAACTAGAGCAGAGATTCAGGGAAGTTAAGCCCTGCACCCTTGAACCCTTCCAGAAAGACCACTGCCTATTTCTTTGCCTGGGAAGAGAATGAAAAGTTTTTGAAGGTTTCTCCAAGGTCAATGTAATACTTGCCTTCGCTAATTTTGTAAACAAGAGGCTGCTTGTTAAAGATGCTTACTAGGTCGAGGAGATAAGTGCCCTGCTTGTCAATCCTAACAGTCTCAAGGTCAAGCACAATCGGCTTGTCTCTGTCCACTTCTTCCCCAATCATTTCCCTTACGTCCTTTTCTATTCTGGTTATCTCGTCATCACTGAGCTTTCTCTGAAGCTTCTTCAAGTGATCAAGCCTCTCCTTTCTTATGAAGAAAAAAAGCCTGGACTGGCATTTGCTGCAGCCCTCTATTATCTCTTTTGCGTTGTCATCATACAGCTCTCCGCAGTGAACACATTGGTGGGGCATTTTACTTCTTTTTCCTCCTGGAAACATTCAGGTCAAGCAGCAGCTGCATCTTCTCCGGGTCTCTTTTTATTTCTTTAATCAGGTTTGCAGGGCCAACTAAAGTGATTCCCTGCCTGTCAGATAAAAGCATGTTTATAAACTTCTCTTTCAGAAACTTAAGGAAGTTTCCTGTATTCTTTATTTCAGGCGAGAATATAGCTGGCTCAATCCCATGAAACTTTTCGTTTACCATAGACATTGTAAGCTTTATGAGCTCTGTCTCTTCGTCCTTCTTCAGCTTGCCCTGCAGAAGCACAATCTTGTCTGACTTTACTGACTTAAGTATTTTCTTTATCTTCTGCTCTGTAGAAAGCCCGGACATCTGGGAGAATGGAATGAATTCTATTGTTATCATGGTTTCACCAGGTTAAAGAGCTCCGTATAGAAATCCTCAACTGAGGTGCCGTACTTAGCTGAAATCCCGACAACCTTATACTGCGGGAAGGTATTCTCTATCTTTTTTATGTCTGCGCGCTTTAAGTCTATCTTGTTTCCAACTATCAGGACTGGAATTTTTTTTGCCTGGAGGTTCCCGAGGATTGTTATATTTACCTGGTTAAGGGGATCCTTTGTTGCATCAAGGACTACCACAACTGCGTCAACAGAATCAAGCCATTTTATTGAGTCTATCACTCCTTTTGTGGCTTCTTTGGCCCTGGTTTTCGCTTCTTCTTCATCAAGCCCTGCTTTCACAAAATCCTCATAGTCAATCCTTGTGGCTATGCCTGGCGTATCTACAAGGTTAAAGGTAAGCTGCTTGTTGCCGGATTTAATCAGAATCTGCTCTTTTATCTTAATTTCCCTTGTTTCGTGAGGGATATTTGAGACTGAGCCCATCTCTTCTCCAAGCCAGTCCTTGCAGATCTTATTTGCAAGAGTGGTTTTCCCTCCATTTGGAGGCCCGTAAAGCCCAAGCTTTAGCTGCTTCTTTTTTTTAAAGAATCCTGAAAAAAGGCTCTTTAAAGCGGAACGAATCTTGTCAAGCATAATTATCACTCTTTATAGCCAATACATTTTATTTAAAATCTTTATTATTTAAGATTATCTATTTTTGAAACAGCATTTGCATGTAGAGAAAGAAGGGTTTTTAGAAATTATAAATAAAGGCTTCTTAAGAAAGCACAAGAGCCTGCCTTCTGGCTAGCCTATATAATCCAGCCCTGTCTGAACAGCCTGGTCTGCCTGGTGAGGCGGCTGTTGGCTGCTGTCTTTTGGAAAAAGGCTGTCAAAAGAGCCTGGATCAATTCCAAAGTCATACTTTGCTGTTAGGATATTAACAAGCTCTCTGGCTGCATCCAAGCCAATAAAAAAAGGGTTGGACACTGTTTCACTAACCAGGCATATAGAAGATATATTATGCCTGGAAGCATCGCAAAGCATAAGACCTGCCAGGCCTGAAATCGGGCCGATGGAGCCATAAGCATCCTCAAGTGGAAACTCAGACTTAAATTCAGAGAGGATTCCAGCAGAATTTGCTGTACAGAAAACCTTAGGCTTTTTAGGCTCTTCAGAAACGCCTACCCCTCCGAGAGTTATAAGTGTTTTTGTGTTAATTGAATCAAGGTAAGCAGCCAGGTTTTTG
>Ga0129302_1000548_pt1 | contig 27926 bp, 21 predicted proteins | sample BlaSprsedimmetaG_FD_94476 | JGI IMG/M metagenome (GOLD analysis project Ga0129302, IMG submission 94476) | Hot spring sediment bacterial and archeal communities from California, USA to study Microbial Dark Matter (Phase II) - Blank Spring... | ecosystem: Environmental > Aquatic > Thermal springs...
AAAAATACAAAAGAAAAACAACGAAATATTATAGATTTTAGATAACTCTTACAAAGAGTTAATAGCCTGACGGACATTCTGTTTCTTGGTTTGTTTTCTGGAAAGTCCGACAGACTCCTAGAATAATAATAGGGCTCGGAAAATCTGAAGCGAAACAAATTGCTGCAGTAAATTCGTGGAGCCAGCAACCATCCATATTCCGGGTAATTTCAAAAAAAGGAGGACAATCTTATGCATGACAAGAAGGAATTATGTGACAAGATCAAGGCTATTTATCCAGAGATCGGAGCATGCGGCATAGATATCGATGTCAATTATGACCAGACACAGAAGGCCTGGGTTGTGGACCTGCACAAAAAGGGACATCATCGCCTTAAGACCTACCTCGAACTCCCCGACGCCGATGCGTGCATGGAAGGAAAACAGTGTATAGGCTTGGGATTACAGGTTTCTCAACTGGTGGCGAACATAAAGGCCTTGGATAAGGAAGAAAAAGTCAAAGGCTAGCGGTCTGACATTCTCTGTCAAAGTAAAGGGCATGTGGGTGGTTGCAGGCGAGATAATTATAGGAACAAAAAAGCAGAGACAGGAGGTATGGACTATGCATCGCAAGACGTTTTGGTTTTTAGGTCTATTAATGCCTTTTGTTATTGTTGCCTGGATGTTGGCCCTAGGAACACACGTCCAGGCTGCTCAGGGACTAGAGATTAAAGCCGGGAAGCCGGAATCCCACTTTCAAAAGGCCCAGGAATCCTTTCTCAAGAAAGATTTTAAAGCAGCCGCCTCTGAAATTCGTAAGGGCGCAGCATTTTTAAAAACAGAGGCCGGCCATGCCACAGAAGATGGTAAGAAGGTACTGATGGCCTCTGTTCGCGAATTGGAGAAGCTGGCAGGTGATGTGGAAAAAGGCACCGTAACTTCGGTAAAGGACCTTAAAGACGCCTTCGCGAGAGCTTAGCATGCCTTGGCCAATAATTATTACCTGAAGGCCTCTGAAGATTGGGCCAAGAAAGAGGCAAAAGATAGCGGCCGGGCACTTAAGGCAGCAGCGGTATACCTGGAACACGCCGGGAACTGGTCCGGCCATGAAATGGAAACTGGGGCCGCCGAGGTTATCAAAGGCGCGCATGTAGTAGCTGGTAAATTAATAAAAGGCGCTGGGTGGGGCGCTGAAGAGGTCAGCAAAGGTATTAAAGACATAGGCCATGAAATTGCAAAGCTTGGCAAGGTGATCGAGACCAAAAAGAAGTAATACGATTATAGGTAACCTCGCCTTTTTGTCATTATGATGAGAGGTGCTCCCGAGAGGAGATTTTTCCTATAATGGATCAGATGGTTATAAACGCTGAAGAGGGGAAAAAGGCCCCGATAGATGATTTGTTGCAGAAACTTTCATCCAGTCCAAAGGGCCTTGCTGCTTCAGAAGCCAATAAGCGGGTTCAACAATACGGCTATAATGAGATCTCGGAAAAGAAGCTCAACCCCCTTCTCAAGCTATTAAGCTACTTTTGGGGGCCGATTCCCTGGATGATCGAGGTCGCAGCCATTTTGTCGGCCGTGGTCCACCATTGGGAGGACTTCTGGATTATCTTTGTGCTGCTGCTTTTGAATGCTGTGGTAGGATTCTGGCAGGAACACAAGGCGGACAATGCCATCGAATTATTGAAGCAGAAACTGGCCCCCAAGGCCCGCGTGCTCCGCGATGGTAAATGGATTGAGGTAGATGCCCGGGAACTCGTGCCGGGAGACGTGGCGCGGGTGCGCCTGGGGGTCATTGTTCCGGCTGACCTTAAACTCCTGAGTGGGGATTACCTGCTAATTGATGAATCGGCATTGACCGGGGAGTCCATGCCCGTGGAAAAACACGTCTCTGACGTTGCCTACTCCGGTTCCATCGCCCGCCAGGGAGAGATGAACGGACTAGTGATTGCCACCGGGATGAATACCTATTTGGGCCGGACCGCCAGGCTCGTAGAAGAAGCTGAGTCCCGGAGCCATTTTCAAAAGGCGGTTATTAAGATCGGTGATTACCTTATTGTCCTTGCCCTGGCACTGGTGGCCGTGATTTTTCTAGTAGCCCTTTACCGTCACGAAAGTATGCTACAGACCCTTCAGTTTGCTTTAATTCTCACTGTAGCGGCAATACCGGCTGCTCTTCCGGCGGTTCTTTCGGTCACCATGGCCGTAGGTGCGACCGCCTTGGCTAAGAAAGAAGCTATTGTGAGTAAACTGGCGGCCATCGAGGAGATGGCAGGCATGGATATTCTATGCTCCGACAAGACAGGCACGATCACCCAGAATAAGATTACGGTTGGAGAAATAAAGCCCTTTGAAGGATTCGAGGAAGCCGAGGCCCTGCTTTTTGCCACTCTTACCTCCCGGGAGGAGGACCAGGATCCAATCGATGATGCCATTATCGCCAGGGCGAAGATGGTGGGCGGGATGGCAGGAGTATCCGGTAGATATAAAGTCATAGAATTTACCCCGTTTGACCCGGTTTCTAAACGGGCCGTAGTCACCGTAGAGGATACCGAAGGGGACCGTTTTAAAGTCGCTAAGGGCGCCCCTCAGGCCATTTTAGCGCTTGTAGCAAACAAGGAGACCGTGAGCGCACAAGTCGATGAACAGGTCAATGCCCTGGCCACTAAGGGATATCGCCCCCTTGGCGTTGCCAGGACGACTGATGCCCAGCAACCCTGGCAGTATGCAGGGATTCTTGGACTGTACGATCCACCGCGTGAAGATTCGGCGGAGACTATCAGAACAGCACAGGCCATGGGTGTACAGGTGAAAATGGTTACCGGTGACCATGCTGGCATTGCTAAACAAATCGCACAGCAGGTAAACCTGGGCACCAATATCATGCCAGCCTCTTCTTTTCTGGATAAACCCGACCGGGAGGCTCGACGTGTCGTTGAAGGGGCCGATGGTTTTGCCCAGGTCTTTCCTGAGCATAAGTACCATATTGTAGAGCTGCTACAGGCAAAAGGACATATAGTGGGGATGACCGGGGATGGAGTCAATGATGCCCCGGCCTTAAAAAAGGCCGACGCCGGAATTGCCGTGGCTGGGGCTACTGACGCCGCCAAGTCAGCAGCGGACATTGTGCTTACCAGACCAGGGCTTTCCGTTATTATCGATGCTATCAAGGAAAGCCGCAAGATATTCCAGCGCATGAACAGCTACGCCATTTACCGGATTGCCGAAACGATCCGCGTGTTATTTTTCATCACCCTGTCCATCCTCGTCTTTAACTTCTACCCAGTGACTGCGGTAATGATCGTCCTTCTGGCGGTGCTCAACGACGGCGCAATCCTTTCAATCGCCTATGACTGCACCCATTACTCTAACCAGCCTGAGGCCTGGAATATGAGAATGGTGTTAGGAATGGCCACCGTGCTGGGTATTACCGGGGTGCTTGCTTCATTCGGGCTCTTCTATTTGGGTGAGCATATCTTTCGCCTCAGCCGGGACATGATTCAATCTTTCATGTACTTGAAGCTGTCAATTGCCGGCCACCTGACCATCTTCATCACCCGCACACGGGGGCCTTTCTGGTCCTTCCGGCCCGCGCCAGTCTTGCTGGGAGCAGTGGTGATTACACAATTGATGGCTACATTTATTGCCGTTTACGGGCTGTTTATGTCCCCGATTGGCTGGAGTTGGGCACTGCTGGTTTGGGGTTACGCCATAACCTGGTTTCTGTTGAATGACCGGGTGAAACTGGCTGCATACCGTATCTTTGATCCCCAGCAGCCGGGTTTCCTGACAAAGAGAGTCAAAAGATAACACATACAGACGATTAGATTAGGTCGGAGTAAAAAACCCCGTTCGGAAGCACGGGGTTCTTTATTGATAAAAGGTGGGCCGTGCCAATAAAACACAATCAAACAAAAATCGTCCTCGTAGCAATATTGGTAGTGAGCACCAGCTACCTTCACTACATCACCAGGGAAAGCCAGATCTATTACCATATTTTTTACCGGGAGCTTTACTTCCTTCCCTTGATTCTGGCGGGTTTCTGGTTTGGCCTGCGAGGTGGTCTAATAACCTCCTTGAGCATTACCGCATTCTACCTTCCTTTTAGCCTGGTGCACTGGAGTGGCTTTTCTCTAGACGATTTCGATAAAATAGTGGAAATATTGCTCTACAATATTGTGGCAGTGACTTTGGGGACATTAAGAGACCGTCTCAGCGTGGAGCGCAAGCGTTTGATCGAGGCCGAGGGCCTGACGGCAATGGGAAAGGCACTTTCCGCTGTGGCCCACGAGATGAAAACACCCCTCACTGCCATCGGCGGTTTCACCCGTTTGGTGCAGAAAAAACTCAAAGAAGATGACCCCAATCGTGAAAAATTAGATATCGTTATTCGGGAAACCCAACGGCTGGAAAATATGGTGAAAGAGATGATGGACTTTTCCCGGCCCCTGGAACTGCGTCGAGCTTATGAAGACGTGAACCAAGTGGTAACAGAAAGTCTCTCCATCGTTACGAATGAAGCTCGAGAAAGAAAAGTGAAAATTGAGAGTCAACTTTCCCATGACCTCCCTCTAGCAAGCTTTGACGCTCCGCGAATGGAGCAAGTACTTATCAATCTTGTGATGAACGCCGTTCAAGCCTCCCCCGAGGGGGAAATTGTGATGGTGCGTACCTCTCAGGAGAAAGAAAACATCTGCATCGATGTGACCGATTGCGGTCCTGGCATACCGCAAGACCAGAGAGAAAAAATCTTTGTTCCATTTTTTACCACTAAAAAAGGAGGGACTGGGCTGGGGCTTCCCATTGTAAAAAAGATTGTCGAAGCCCATGGGGGGAGCCTAGAAGTTCTGGATAATGCTAAAAAAGGTGTCACCTTTAGAGTCCTATTGTCTAGGTTAAAACAGGACATCTAATAGGCAATGATAGAGTTCATCGCAAATATTATTTGTTTGGGAGATTTGGATTATAATGGGGATTCTAAACAAGGATGATTTATGATTTCGAAGTCTTGGAAGCGTTACATTTGGTATTATCCACAAGGATACAATATCCCCTGTCCTTGTGGTAAGAAGGTGATGAAATGTTCTACGCTAAGATTCCGAGATTTATAGAAGATGACAGTATCAGGTTGAGATCTCTGAGGATCGTTGACGGTCCATTTTTAATGGATGGATTAAGGGATGAAGACATCCTGCTGGCAAACGGGTTGAGTGACCCAATATCTTCATCATGGGTGTTTGTCTGGTGGTGGATAAAAAAGACCTTTATGCCTGCTTACTGTATAGAATGTGATGCAAAGCGCATAGGATTTGTCGGACTATATAATCTTAAACTGGGTAAATCTGCCGAGATGGCCTTGCTGATATTTGATAAGCATAACAGACGACTTGGTTATGGCCGCCGGGCATTTAATATTCTTGCACAAAACCTCAGGAGGTATTCTATAGTAGAAAGGGTAATAGTCAGCATTAAAAAAGATAATAGTATCTCGATATCTTTTTGCCGGAAACTAGGATTTAAGGAACTATATGCTACGAATGGCGTAAAAATTATGTTTATAGATTTTGGGGCAGACCATCAAACCGGATCAGATATGGAGAAGGTCTCGAGGGAGGTCATAAGTAGCAAAATATAGTATCCCCAGCGATTGAGATGAGGCAGTATAATGTCCAGAATATATCTCTCCATGTCCTTACATCCCGCATGTATTTTATTACTTCGATATGGACCTTAAGTATCTAACGAGTAAATAGATGATGAGCAGTGCTGTTGCTGATAAAATGGCTATGTGTCCTATCCGGGTGATATCCTTTCTTACTACCTCCAGGCTATTGCCTGCCAGATAACCTGCTCCGACCATTATGGTAATGGTCAATAGGGAAGAGACAGCATCTAAGGCTAAAAATTTCAAGGGTGGCACCCTCATAATCCCAGCTACGATAAAAAGCTGGGCCCTCAGGCCAACCAGATGTCTCCCCAGGAGGAGGATAAGGGGCCCTCTTTTATTAAATCTGTTTTCCAGGATGGAAAGCCTTTCCGGAGATATGATTTTATGAAACCTGGCATGGGTAACGATCTTACGGCCATACTTTTTTCCAAAGGAATAAAGGATGAGATCTGACATTAATAGGCTTGAATAGACAACTGATAAGGCATATACGGGTTTAATCACCCGGGTAGAGATTAAAAAGCCGCACAGGATGAGGGTGGTATCCTCAGGCAGCGGGAATCCGACCCCTCCTAAGATAACCATCAGAGCGAGCCCCAGGTATGGAAAGTGTACTATAATCCCTGAGATTGAGGACATAACTGGGAAATGTCACTTCCTTAGAACCTTATCTTCTTATAAAAATTCCTTTTCAACATCTCCGCTGAGATAACATAGAGCACAACGATTATGCCCATCAGCCAGAGGAATGAAGCCGGAAGCGGAGCGAGTCCGAATACCTTCCCGGCCGGGGTAAATGGTAAGACAAGGGTAATACCAGCCACAAGCAATGTGGCCAGAAGAAGATGCCTTCCGGGCCTGCTTTTGAAAAAGGGCTTACGACTGCGGACCACGAGCACTATCACCGCGGCCGAAATAACAGACTCCAGAAACCAGCCGGTTCTGAACTGATCCGTAGTGGCATGCAGGACGAACAGCAGTACCCCAAAGGTAAGGTAGTCAAAGACTGAACTCAGAGAACCGAAAGTAATCATAAAATTGCGGATGAATTTGATGTTCCACCGCCGGGGCCGGTCCATCATCTCGCTATCTACACTATCGGTAGCGATAGCCATTTCGGGAAAATCAGTCATTAGGTTCGTGAGAAGAATTTGTTTGGGCAGTGAGGGGAGAAAAGGCAGAAATAGTGATGCCCCGGCCATGCTGAACATGTTGCCGAAATTGGCGCTGGTGGCCATGAAGACGTACTTGAGGGTATTGGCAAAGGTTTTCCTCCCTTCGCGGACACCCTGGGCCAGAACGCCCAAGTTCTTTTCAAGGAGCACAATATCCGCTGCCTGTTTAGCCACATCCACGGCCGTATCCACGGAAATGCCGACATCCGCAGTATGGAGCGCTGAGGCATCGTTGATCCCGTCTCCCATATAACCCACGACATTTCCGGCCTTCCTCAGGGCCAGGATAATGCGCTCTTTCTGATTGGGCTCGACTTCTGCAAAGACATGTACATCATTTACCCGGTTGAGAAGGGCCTCGTCGCTCATCTCACGGAGGTCCTGACCGGTAAGGATTTCTGGATTTGACAGGCCCACCTGTTCACTGATACCGGCCGCCACCAGTTGGTTATCGCCGGTAACCATCTTCAGCGAAACGCCGAGATGCTTCAGATGACTGATGGTCTCGACAATGCCGGGTTTGGGCGGATCAAAGAGAACCAGAAACCCTGAAAAGGTCATGTTGGTTTCATGTTCCCTGGTGATAGTAACGCCAGGGCCTACATCGCGGTAAGCAACCCCCAGAACCCGGAACCCCTTGCCGCCAAGCCCCTCAAAGAGTTGCTGAATCCGCTCCTGGATGCCGCCTAAATCTAAGCCCCGCTCGCTGGAAGTTTCCGCTGACGAACAGGCGGCGAGCACATTTTGAAGCGCACCCTTGGTCACCATCAGATGTAGGCCGTCTTTGGCCACCAGGATGCTCAGGCGCTTACGGATGAAGTCATAAGGTACTTCATCCAGTTTCTGGTAGCCGGATACGTCGAACCGGCGATAGGTGCGGATAGCCTCATCGATGGGATTTACGAAGCCGGTCTGATGAATGGCGTTGAGATAGGCATAGAAGAGCACCTTCTCGCTTTCATTGCCCTCGACATCAAGCGCAGAGCTTAATCTCACTATCCCTTCCGTGAGGGTACCGGTTTTATCGGAACAGAGGACGTTCATGCTGCCAAAGTTTTCAATGGAGGCCAGGCGTTTTACGATCACCTTCTGGGAGGCCATGCGCCTGGCGCCGTGGGCGAGGTTGACGCTGATAATGGCTGGCAGGAGTTGCGGGGTCAGGCCGACGGCAAGGGCCAGGGAAAAAAGAAAGGAATCCAACACCGGCCGCGCCAGATAGACGTTGATAGCAAAGATGGCGATCACCAGCACCAGCGTAATCTCTATGAGAAAATACCCGAACCGCCGGACGCCACGCTCGAATTCCGTCTCCGGCGGCCGTAGTTTCAGGCGTTCGGAAATTTTACCGAATTCAGTGGTCCGGCCGGTGCGCACAACCACTGCCTTCGCCGTGCCGCCCACCACATGGGTTCCCATGAAAAGTGTATTGGTCGCTTGGCCGGGTGGCGTATCCGGTGGTAATGCCCCGGCGGCTTTTTCCACCGGATAGGTCTCACCGGTCAGAGTGGCCTCATCCACAAAAAGATCCCTGGATTCAAGGATGATACCGTCTCCCGGGATAATATCGCCGGCTGTGAGGAGAAGAATATCACCGGGCACGATCTCATCGACCGGGGTATCCTTCTCCCGGCTATCCCGAAGCACCCTTGTTTTTATCTTGACGATGGCCAGCAAGTTCTCCACCGCGTGGGCTGCTCCCCGTTCCTGCCAGAATCCAAGGAAACCGCTTATAACGATGATTGTCAGGATAATGAAGGCATCTGTGGGATCACGCAGAAATATCGACAATCCGGCGGCAAAAAGAAGGATGAGGATGATCGGGCTCTTGAACTGGGCCAGGAGGAGTGAGAGTTCTTTTATTCTCTTTTGTGGCCGCAGGAGGTTCGGTCCGTAGGTCTGGAGACGCTGCCGGGCTTCGTCGTCCGTCAGGCCGTGCGACGTGGTTTGTAATTGCCCGAAAAGCTCGGCAACCGGCATGCTCGAAAATAGTTTCAATTCCTGATCCGGGATAGCACGGTAGGCATTTTATTTTATGGCTAAAGTATATCAGATGTGGCGGGCAAAGTTAAACGAAAACAAGGCGGCCCCTGTGGCTTCTTTTTTATAGAATATCTTGGGGATTTGGTTAATAATACGATGGAAGGGTTGCCGGAGATAAGAGGTGGATGATTGAAGTTCTGTGACATGCAGTGTAAATATGCGTCCTGGCCTAAAGACGAGGCCGTAGATGGGGCTGCTTCATGCCGTACTTTTCAGGCCATTTATTGTGAGAAGAAAGGGCGGCTTGTCCATAAAAATCTTCCCTGCCCTGAGAAAATCCAGCGAAGCAGGCCTGACGAATCTGTAAACAGGCCTTTTCACCGCTGAACACTCATTGTAAGTTGTCAGTAGTCCGTTGTCAGTGGTCATTAGTCATTTGAGTTACGAGTTGCGAGTTACGAGTTGCGAGTTATGAGTTAAGAGTTCTTTAACCCGCAACCCGAAACTCATAATCAGCTTTTAGCTTTGAGCTTTCAGCTATTGACTATCGACTGCTGACTATTGACTATTGAAGGTACTCAGCCAACGCCTCCGGCCAGGGCCTGAGAGACTGGCCGGTAATAGAGATATAACGGCTATTATCGAGTGCAGAGAGGTGAGGTCGATTCGCCGGGCGATTTAGCCCCGCAGTTTTTATGGCCGCAACGGAGACGTCCTTTTTGCCGGCAATTTTCAATATCTCTCTGGCAAATTCATGCCAGGAACAGATGCCGCTATTGGTTACATGGACGATGCCGGTCAATTCTTTTTGCACCAGCCTGGCGATAGCCCCGGCCAGGTCAGGGGTATAAGTAGGAGACCCGAACTGGTCATCCACCACGGTAAGTGTCTTCTTTTCTTTGGCCAGGCGAAGGATGGTATCCACAAAATTAGGGCCGTTCCGGCCGTAGAGCCAGGAGGTGCGAATAACCAGGGAACCTTCGATTTTCAAGGCGTATTCTTCGCCCTTTAATTTTGACTGGCCATAGACGTTGATGGGGTTAGGTGTGTCTTCCTCCCGGTAAGGCGCGCCCTTTGTCCCGTCGAAGACATAATCGGTGCTGATCTGGATAAGGCGGCTATTGACTGTCTGGCAGGCCCCGGCGATATGTTTTACCGCCTCGCCATTGACGGAAAATGCCTTATCCGGCCGGCTCTCACAGTCATCTACCTTGGTAAATGCCGCGCAGTTTATGACCACGTCAGGTTTTATAGCGGTAATATCTGCCCGGCAGGCCATGGGGTCGGTTAGATCCCAGTCATTGCGGGTGCGCGGTAATACGTGGTGGGCGTCGGCCAGAACTCTGACGACATCGGTGCCAAGCATGCCGGCCGCTCCCAGGACCATAATCTTCACTGCTTCTTGCCTTCTGCCAGCCTCTCACCGTACATTTTCTGGTAATATTGCCTGTACCTGCCGCTTTTGACCCGGCGCCACCATTTTTCATTTCGCCGGTACCAGTCCAGGGTGAGTTCGAGACCCCTTTCAAAGGTAACTGCGGGACTCCACTTAAGCTGTCGTTTGATTTTTTCTATGTCCATGGCATAGCGCCGGTCATGTCCGGGGCGATCATCGACAAAGGTAATCAGGGACTCGGATTTTCCAAGTAAACGAAGGATAGTCTTTACCACATCAATATTTTTTTGTTCCGACTCGCCGCCGATATTGTAGGTTTCGCCTACTATCCCTCTATGGAGGATGGTATCCAGGGCTGCGCAGTGATCGGTTACGTATATCCAGTCGCGGACGTTCAGTCCGTCGCCATAGACCGGCAGCGGGTTATCTTCCAGGGCATTGGTAATCATAAGGGGGATGAGCTTTTCCGGGAACTGGTAAGGGCCGTAGTTATTTGAGCAGCGGGTGATTATGGCCGGAAGGCCATGGGTTTTAGCGGCTGCCCGCACCAGGAGGTCAGACGCGGCCTTAGAGGCGGCATAAGGGCTGTTGGGGGAAAGCGGGGTATTTTCTGTAAAGCGGTCCTTATCGCCGAGGCTTCCATAGACTTCATCCGTGGAGACGTGGATAAACCGGTCGATTTTTGCCTGCTGGCAGGCATCCAGGAGCACCTGCGTGCCGACTACATTGGTCTGTATGAAGGGCTGGGCATTGGTTATAGAACGGTCAACGTGGCTTTCAGCCGCAAAGTGTACGACCCGGTTTACCCCCCGCAGGGCTTTCTTGACGGTCTTTACGTCCTCGATGCGGCCCTGGATGAATTTGTAGCAAGGATTGTTTCCAAACTCCCTGAGGTTTTCCGGATTACCCGCATAGGTCAGGGCGTCCAGGTTAATGATGCGATAATCGTAACGCTCGAGTAGGTAACGAACAAAATTGCTCCCGATAAATCCGCAGCCACCGGTTATTAGTATGTGCATAGTATTTACTCGTCCATTTCGAAAGGGGATGAAGCGCTCGCCTCGTGGCGTATCTCGTCCACTTTTTGTGTGCGCCCTGGGCCGGCATAAAGACGATTGGGGAAGTTTAATACCTGTCCATCTATATTTCCAATATTTTTATATCCGTGTACTACGCCGGGAGGGACGATGACTGTCTTTGGGCTATCCTCCCCGGCAAAGATTACCTGTCTGACGTTGACCGTGGGGGAGTCCCTGCGATTATCCCAGAGGACGACCTTAAAATTGCTTGGCCCAAGAAAGCAGAAATAGTCTGTTTGTTCGATATGTTCGTGCGGACCGCGCGCAACGCCGGGCAGGGTAATTGAGACATAGGCCATGGCCGGACGAATCTCTGAGGGTACTTCGTCGTGGCGAAAACATTCCACCAGCCAGCCGCGTTCATCTACATGCTTTTTAATATCCTTTACTATGACCCCTTCGATGATTCCGTTCTTAAAACCTGTCATCTTCCACCTGCTCTTAGCTCACAACTCATGGTTCATGGCTCATAGCTCTTGGCTCATAGCTTTCCCGCTTTCCCGCTTTCCTGCTTTCTGGCTCTCTGGCTTTCCTGCCTCCTGAACCTCATACCTCTACCAGTGACTGGTCACCCACCATGAGGCGCAGGGCCTTGTGCCGGGTCTGATTTTTGATGATCTTTGCTTCCCGGCCCAGGATACTATCTTCCAGGCGCGGTACGCCTTCAACAATGACCTGGGAAAGAATAACGGAATGCTCGATAACCGAATTGGTGATACGGGTTCCTTCGCCTATACTTGTATAAGGACCGATGAAGGAATCGACAATCTCGACCCCCGGCCCTATTATGACCGGCCCGCGTATGACGCTGTTTATTACCCTGGCCGTGGCATCGACATGGACGCGACCTGAGACTTCACTCTTTTCATCGACAAAACCATCGACCTGGCGTTTAACGTAGTCATCGAGTACGGTCGTATTCGCGGCCAGAAAATCGTCTTTCTTGCCGGTGTCGAGCCACCAGCAGTCAAGGACCTCTCCCTCCACCCGCGCGCCCATGTGAATGAGTTCCTGTATGGCATCGGTTATCTCCAACTCACCACGCCAGGAAGGCTGGATACGACCGATAGCCTCGTGTATGCGCGGGGAAAAGAGATAGACGCCCACCAGGGCCAGGTTGGAGGGGGGGTTTTTGGGTTTCTCAATGAGTTTTTTAATGCGTCCCTTACCATTGAGCACGGCCACGCCGAAGGCCCCCGGGTTAGGGACCTTTTTCAGGAATAGAAGGGCATCGTATGCCGTCTTACGAAACTTGTCTAGGGCCTCTTTTATGCCTTTACCGAGGAGGTTATCTCCCAGATACATGACAAAAGGCGAGTCCTTAAGGAATTTTTGCGCTGTTTTTACGGCATGGGCAAGACCCAGAGGTTGTTTTTGGAGAATATAGGTAATCTTCACATCCCATTTTTCTCCATGGCCCAGATAGGCCTTTACCTCTGCCTGGGTTTCGGGGGCCACGATAACCCCGACATCTCTTATGCCGGCCTCCTTAATATGTTCAAAGACATAGCCTAGTATGGGTTTATTGGCCACGGGCACAAGCTGCTTGGCCATGGTGTGCGTCAGCGGCCGCAGCCTGGTTCCCTTACCGCCAGAAAGGATCAGGGCCTTTATGTTTTCCATGCTCTCCTCGGCTATAGTGAAGGGTCATTTGTCAATAGTTATTTGTCACTGGTAACATAGACCAATAGAGCCTCTTACAAAACTCCATTTTTTGTCATTCCCGCAACGCTTTTGAGCGGGAATCTGGTTTTATTCAAGTAAAAACCATATCCCCGATAGAATCATTCGGGGATGACAGACAATTTTGCAAGAGGTTCTGATGACTAATGACCAGTTTTCATTCGGGCACTGGATAGTCTCACGGCCTGAGATTATACATTAATTGAAATAAAAAAATAACCCCATTTTTTAAATCGGCACTTAGGGGTTTTTAGTAAATGGCAATTACATTGCCATATAGGATGATTTATGCTAGTTTTCCTCCATGATCGAGAGACTGGAAAAGAAGGTTTTAACCGTTTCCGCCTTAACACAGTCGATTAAGTTCCTGGTCGAGGCCAATTTCCCCTTTGTCTGGGTAGAAGGTGAAATATCAAATCTGCGCGAGATCTCGTCCGGTACCATGTATTTCACCTTAAAAGACGAAACCGCCCAGATAAAGGTCGTGCTCTTCAGGATTAACAGGCGCTATCTCCGTTTTCAACCGGAAGACGGGATGTATGTAGTCTGCCAGGGACGCGTTAGCGTTTACGAGGCGCGCGGGGAATATCAGCTCATCATTGACCACATGGAGCCAAGAGGGGTTGGCGCCTTGCAGCAGGCCTTTCTCCAGCTCAAGCAAAGGCTGGAAAAGGAAGGCCTTTTTGCCGCAGAGCGGAAAAAGAAACTGCCTCTACTCCCTGACCGTATAGCGGTCATAAGCTCGATTACCGGCGCGGCCCTCTATGACTTCCTGCGGACGGCCTGCGCCCGTTTCGCCAATGTGAATATTCTCGTATATCCCGCCCGCGTGCAGGGTGAAGGAGCGGCGAAGGATCTGGCTGAGGCCATTTATGGCCTTAATAGGTTAAAGGGCATAGATGTCATAGTACTGGCTCGCGGGGGCGGGTCGTTTGAGGATCTCTGGGCCTTTAATGAGGAGGTCCTGGCCAGAGCCATTTCTACCTCGAAAATTCCGGTAGTCTCCGCAGTGGGGCATGAGATCGACTTTACTATTTCCGATTTTGTGGCCGATATCCGGGCGGCTACCCCTACGGCTGCGGCCGAACTTGTCGTGCCCAAAAAGGATGATTTAAGTTATCAGATCGACATGCTGCAGCTCCGTCTTACCAGGGCGGCGGGGAGAGAACACGCCCTTTTTAAAGAAAGGCTGGCCCATTTTATAACGAGATTGGCCAGGGTAAGGGGCCGCATTCAGGACGGCCGTCTGAAGATAGATACTTTCGGCCTGGAGATGAGGCATAATCTTTTAAGTCAGATACAAAGCCTGCACCGCTTGCTCGACAGCTATCTCCTTCGCCTTGGAGAGCGCCACCCACGTGAACAGATACGGACGGCCCGGTTTAGAGTGGACGCCTTAAGAAGAGAATTAGAGGTAAAAACAGGGCAACATCTGGCACAACAGGGCGCCTCTCTTCGGGAACTCGCGGCTCGTCTGGAAGGCGCTAACCCTATGGCCATCCTTGGCCGGGGTTACAGCATAACCGAATTATGGCCGGATGGAAAGATCCTGCGCGCTACAAAGGACGTAGCCATTAATTCCCAGGTCAGGGTGAGGCTTTATAAAGGAAAATTGTTTTGCCGGGTGGAACGGGTGGCAGAAGTCGATAGCTGAAAGCTCAAAGCTAAAAGCTGGTTATGAGTTCCGGGTTTCGGGTTGCGGGTTAAAGAACTCGCAACTCGTAACTCATAACTCAAATGACCACTGACAACGGATACGGAGTGCTCAGCGGTGAAAAAACTTTCTTACCAATTGATCATCTTTGTTTTCTATTTTTCCCTGACGATTGGTTTTCCGGGAACAGCTTCCTATGCCGATGAAAGTCCCGCCTGGACGCTCCATCCGGCTAAACTGGCCATAGGGCAGGTAGGTCTCTTTTCTATTAGCGACGTACCTGCTAGTCCGCCTAAGGCGGGCGCCTTTCTTGGTCGTCCGGTTTATTTTCATGCCAGTTCGGGAAGGCTGGCGGCCTTATTACCGGTGGACGTATTCACGCCGCCGGGGAAATATCCACTCACCATCGAGTATCAGCACGTCCATCATGGCACAAAGAAGGTGATAACCATCCATGTGGAGGTGCAACCCTATGAGTTTTCTGTAGAGGAACTTACTTTACCTGAAAAGATGGTTACGTTTCCAGAGGAAATACTTAAGCGCATACAGGACGAAAAGAAGGCCGTAGATGCAGTTTTTGAAAAAAACAGCGAGTCTCTGCTCTGGAGCGGGGGCTTTATTAAACCCGTGGAGGGTGATATAGTCGGTTTATTTGGCAGCAGGCGCATCTTAAACGGCGAGGAGCGTAGTCGTCATCTGGGTGTTGATATCCGGGGAAAAGAGGGGACGCCGATCCGTTGTGCGAACAGTGGACGTATAGCACTGGTCGGTGATTTTTATCTCCTGGGTAGTACGGTTATTTTGGATCATGGCCAAGGGGTGTTTACTATATACTGTCACCTCTCCAAAGCGGCGGTGAAAGAAGGGCAGCAGGTGGCCAAAGGAGATTCACTTGGAGAAGTAGGGGCTACAGGAAGGGCTACCGGGCCGCATCTTCACTGGGGCGCGGTAGTTTCCGGAATACGGGTCGATCCCTTGTCCGTTATAGAGGCAACGGCGATAGTGGAAAGTAAAAACTAAGATAAATCACTACAAGAATTTTTGGTGCCGGTTTCGCTAAACATCTCATGATAAAAAAATTAGCCAAGGGACTGATATGTATGATGTCGTGTGGGATGCTGAAACAAATGGGATAATTCTATGTGATAATTCGCCTGAAGGCGTTAAGACGGAGATACGCCCGGTATTCTTTGAAGAGCTTGATCTGCTGGGTTTTGATAAACATTGGGTCTATCCTCGCGCCAGAAAGCCACTTCTTTGGGCCACAAGTGTTGGGAGGCGGTATTTCTACCGCGGAGAACCTGTTGCTGAGGCGAAGGGCGGGGCCTTCTTTAAGCGTCCTGAGATCGTTTTTTTCAAGAAGGACTTGAGTCTTGAGCCTGTTGACGTTTCACGGATGCTTGATAAGAATGCCAAGCTCCTGGAGGGTCTGGTTCAAAAATCCATCCTCTTCATCAGAAGAACTCAAGACAAGTACAGCACCAGAGCGGATATTGCGGCTGTTGCCTTCAGTGGGGGCAAGGACTCCCTCGTGCTGCTGGATCTTTGCCAGCGAGCACTAAACCCGGACGAATTCGTGGTGGTCTTTGGGGACACCACCATGGAGATAAGCCCGACTCTTGATGCTGTGGAGCAGGCAAAAAAGAGATGGACGCATCTGAGATTCCATACTGCCCGATCAGAGAAGGAAGCCATCGTTACGTGGCAAGAATTCGGCTCGCCCAGCCGCATCCACCGGTGGTGCTGTTCGGTTCATAAGAGTGTGCCTACCTGGCTTCTCTTGAGGGATCTCACGGGAAAGCCATCCATCAAGGCGCTCATCTTTGACGGTATTCGCTGGGATGAAAGTCAAACCAGGAAAAACTATCAGGAAATCTGCCCCGCCTGCAAACACACGAATCAAACAAATGCAAGCCCGTTGCTAAGGTGGAGCGCAGCAGAGGTTTTTCTCTATCTCTTTCAGAGACGGCTTCTCTATAACAAAGCATACCGTTACGGATTTGTTAGGGTGGGCTGTTCAGTGTGCCCCTTGTCATCAAATTGGTGGGATTCTCTTCTCTGGCTTAGTTTTCCGTCTGAGTGCAGTGGGTTTATCCAAATTCTTCTAGATTATGCTGCTAATGGCGGAAAGACAAATGAAGATAGAAAAAGAGAGTATATCTCAAGTGGGGCATGGCAGGGGAGGGCTGGAGGAAGGTTCTTGTCGGCTGGAGAGAACAGGGTGGAAGTTGCGCCACACGGAGACGCCCTCGTCTTTTCCATTGACAGCGCCAGGACGGACTGGCTCGAATGGGTTAAGGCATTGGGTTTGGTGGAAAGGACTGGTCCTGATTCGGGCCGCATACATGGCCGAGGTTTTATCTGGACCTATAGCGCTCAAAACGGTGACAGGCTTAGTGTCAGGGTAGCAGGTTTAGGAAACGCTGACCGCTATCAGATAGGCCGCTTAAGAGCAGTCATCAACAAGGCTGCTTACTGCGTTGGTTGCAGGGCCTGTGAGGTAGAGTGCCCTACGGGCGCATTAAGTGTTAATGGCCAAGGGGTCGCCATTGATCAAGAGCGGTGCAGTCACTGTTTCAGGTGTCTTAGTTTTGACGAAAAGGGATGCCTTGCGGCCAAATCATTATGGGTCACAAAAGGAGAAAAATCAGTGAGAGGCATAAACCGATATCAGCACTTCGGCATGAGAAGGAAATGGCTGGAAGAGTTCTTTGCGGCCCCGCATGAGTGGTGGGAAAATAACAGCCTTGGGAACAGGCAGTTTGAGGCCATGAAGGTGTGGCTCAAGGAGTGCGGAATCATTCAGAACAAGAGGCTTACGCCCCTTGGAGAGAGGCTTAAGGCCTTGGGAGTGGAAAGCCTCCTTACCTGGCAGGTGATCTGGGCCAATCTTGCAATGAGGTCTGAGCTTGTCGGTTGGTACCTGGAAAATGTAGCATGGGGCGAGGGTTGCACAAAGAGAGAGCTTGTAGATTTGATCCCGGATACCCTTTCCAAAGCCACCAGGGAAAATGCCATCAAGGCCCTTGTAGGAATCCTGCGGGATACACCCCTTGGGGAGATGGGTCTTGGCTTGGTCGTTCGCAGAGACAGCCGTACAGTGGCCGTAGAGAAAAAAGGGCTGGAAAAGGTTGATCAACTTGCAGTACTCTATAGTCTTTATGCATACGCAGAGGGTAACGAAAGGTATGGCCTCACCCTGGAAGAACTCTATCATGAACCAAGACTCGGGCCCTACAGGCTTTATGGTCTCCAAAGAGACGTCTTAAGACAGATCCTTAGAGGACTTTCGAGTAGTCTTCCGCAGCTTATTTCCGTGGAGATGGTAATGGACCTGGATAATATCCACCTCAGGCAAAATAGGAGTTCCCAGGACGTCCTGAATGGCGTTTAGTAAGCTAAGGAATTGGGCCAAACACGAAATATTCGGCCTAAGAAAAGAGTGGTTGGGCCTTTACTTAGATGACCCATCGGGCTGGAAGAAGTCTCCAAGACTGGGGAACCGTCAGGTGGAGTCGTTGAATGTATGGCTCAGGACCACCGGCCTTGTAACAAGAGAAGGCAGGGAGACATGGCTTTGCAGGGCCTTTCGGGAAAGAGGAGTAGAAGACCTGCGCCTATGGGAATTGCTGTGGGTAAACGTGGTTTTTAGTTTTCCCACGGCTCTTTGGTATGTGATGCGCCTTGGCATGGGACAATGGAGCACTGCGATTTTAAGAGACTGTCTCTTGGCAGATGTTCCCCGTCTGTCAAAGCGAACTGTCATTAATGCGATCATGGAACTCGTTGGCCTGCTTGAGCGAACGCCCATAGGAACTCAGCTTGGGCAAGGGGAAGTATCCGAAACAAGGCCTCGCATAGTGGCGAGGAAAGGCCTTGCTCACCCGTCATGGTCTGGAATCTGTTACAATTTGATCTCACTTTTCCAAAAAGAGGGCTCGGGGGGTCTCAACATAGACTCCGGACTTCCCTGGCCCTGGATAGTTTTTGGATGCACAAGGGAATTCTGTCTCGGAGGCATCCTCTGTGAGGGTAAGGCACTTTTTTCTTTAGAGGATGCGATCATCAGGCCTCAGATAAATGTACGGGAGATGAAAGATGTATCTTTATTCTGATTTCCTAACCGTGAAGTCCGATTTTATACCTGTTTTCAACCAGGAGGCAGACCGTACAAACCCCCAGAGCTGGAAGTCATTCATCCCGCACGAGGGTTTCAGAAACCTTCTTGAAACAGTTCACAGGGCCTTAGATAGAGGAAGGGTGGCTGACAAGCGCTCCATTTGGATGCAGGGCGCCTATGGGACGGGCAAGACCTTTGCTTCCTTTGTAATAAAGCACCTCTTGGAGGAACCTCTGGAGGAGGTATCGGAATTCCTGACCCGACAGGACCTTCTGAAACCGTTTTGGCGAAAGTTCGAGGCGTTGAGGGGACGGGGAAATTTTCTGACGGTCTACCGATCTTCTGTTTCTCATGTGAACTCACCCATTAAGCTTCTGGCCGAGATCCAGACAGGTATAAGGCAGGCCCTTAAGACCCAGGGCTTTACCGCTGTAGCTCCTGATATTTATGACAAGGTGATCGAGCAGCTTGAGGGCAAAGGCGCCATTCATTGGGAAAATGTCTTTTCAAAGTACCAGTTGAGGTTCAGGGCATATGGCTCCCCTGAGGAGATCATAGAAGCGCTTCAATCAGAACGTTTAAAAGAAAGGCCTGAGCGCCCCTTGCTGGCAGATGTGGTGGATGTCCTAAGTGAAGAAGGTTTTGTGGTGATGGACAGCCCGGAAGACGTAAAGGCCTGGTGTAGAGAGATTATTAATAAAAACGGTCTCCAGGGGGTGATCTTCATTTGGGATGAATTTACTGATTTTTTCTCTCAAAGGGGCATCATTAACACACTTCAGGAACTATCCCATGCCACCACTGAAATTCCTTTCTACCTATTTCTCATTACCCACAGAAGAATTGAACAGATAGGTGGCTTGACCAATGAAGACAGAAGGAAAATAGAGGAACGTTTTCATGCCCAGCACTTTGAGATGCAGCCCGTTACAGCTTACAAGCTGTTGGGTAATGCCATAGAAACAAAAGAATCACGAAAGGATGACTGGGAAAGTAAGAAGGAGACCTTGTGGCAAGGCGTGAAAGAAATTACCTCTTACCTACTGCAGGATGAGGCAGCAACTCTAGATTTTAAAGGGCTTTTACCTATTCACCCATACAGTGCGTTCTATCTCGCGACTATTTCGCGGCAATTCAGTTCGAGTCAAAGATCCTTGTTTCAATTTCTGCAAGGAGAGGGAAAAGGTGGCTTCGAGGAATTCATCAGCGGTTATCCGGATGATCAGTGGCACTGGCTCACGCCGGATCTTATCTGGGACTATTTTTTCGAAAACGAGGAGGTCCGATCCGAGCTCGCTGAAGCGTCAAAGGCAATAGTGGGCTATTGTCAGATCAAAGCTCAGGGGCTTACGGATCCGGTTGAAAAGAGGCTATTTAAGACAGTGATGCTTCTGAACGCTCTTTCGCGGGAGATTCCCGGAGAGAATAGGTTAAGACCCACAAAGAACAATCTCCGGCATGCATTCGAAGGTCAGTTATCGTCGGCGGAAGTGGAAAAGACACTGCACGATCTATGCGACCAGTACTACATCCATGCCATCCCTTATCACGGAGATGAAGAGTTTACCGTCCCACTTCTCAATATCGATCCGCAAAGGCTATCAAAGATAAGGGAGGATCTTAAAAATACTCGTTTTGAGGACAAGGTCTCGGAGGGTTTTGCCTCAACCCTTGGAGAGGCGTTTACATTATTTGGAGCAATAGCCCAGAGGCATGGCCTAAGGGTGATTGCACTAGAGGAGATGGAAAAAAGGCGAGAACATGTGCTCTGGGATATCAAGCCATATCAAATAGCCACGATCGCTGTCGTAGCATTACGGGATGAAGAAATAAGCAGGGCGGAAGCTCTGTGTGGGCAGCTTTCAGGAAAACTAGATAATTGTGTCTTGTTGGTCATGCAATATGCGTTTGGCCAGAAAAGATGGGAGGATTGGCTGGATAGAGAAGCCTACAGACAGTATTGCGAAGAGACGGGTGACCATCAGAATAAATTGGTATATGAAAAGGAGGCGAAATTACGCATCGATGACTTTAAGAAAGCCATAAGGGACACCACCCACAAGGCCTATTTTAAAGGAGAGGAAAAGGCCTTTTCCGGGCTTGATGGATATAGACGATTATTTAGTGAATTTGCAGAACGGGTGTTTCCATACGGACCCGAGAAGATCACTGACCAAGAAACACTATATACAGGGGCATGTGGAAAGGCATCGGCAGAATATGCAATTGGGACAAAAACGCCAAACAAACAGTATTCAACTTTGATCGAGAAACTGAGCAGCTTCGAAAAAGCGGATGGATACTCTTCACAGCCTGACCATCCCCTGAGCAGAGCCAAGAAGGCTGTTTGTGACAGCTTTGAAGACCGATCGGAGCTTAACCTGAGTGAAACGTGGGCGCTACTGCAGGAACCCCCTTTCGGTTTTTTTGAGTCTCCCATTGGGTTAGTGGTGTTTGCTTTTTTACTCAAAGATTATTGTAAGGGGCATTATTGGTCTGACGGGGTGAACTGCCATCCTTTAAACGAAAACAAGCTGGCTGAACTCGTCGAGATTGTGTGCAAAGGCAGGAGGAATGCGGAGCAACTCAGAGTTCGTAAAATGACCGATCAAGATGAGGCATTCTGTCTGATTGTCCAGAAAATTTTCGACCTTCCTCATGAAAAGTGTGCTTATCCAGATGAAGCTCGAAAAGCCTTGCGCTTGCGCCTTCAAGCGATAGGATGCCCGATCTGGGCATTAAAATACCAACTACGTGGTGAAATCGAAAAGGAGTTATCACAAAAAATAGAGATGGAACTAGTCCAGGGGCTGGAGATACTCCTCAGAGAGGATGAAGGATGGAATCAAGGCTATGAATTTATGCAAACAGTAATAACATTGGGTGGGTTTTTGATATCTAAAAACCAAACATACTCCGAAAAGATTATATCTTTGTTTGACGGGCTTCGAGGTTTCTGTTCTTCCTCACAATTCGAAACCGGCATGTTGCGTTTCTTCGAAGAGGCGCATCCGCCCCTTAAGACTGCAATGGATGAAGGCGGGTGGAATCTTAAATGGGCTACGGGAAAGCTCAAGTCACTCTTAAACGAAGAGGTATGGCTTTGGAAAGAAGAGGTGGTAAAGGAAAAACTTGAAGAAGTGGAGACGGACGCGAGACTGATTCAGGCCTTGAACGATCTCTCAGGAAAGAGGGAGCAAGGGCTTGACAGCGCCTTACGTAATCTGAAAGATGAGTGGCTTCCTAAAAGGTCTGGTCTTCCCTTGTTTGTCTTGGCTTATGGGGTGGATTCTCCTGTGAAGGAAGGCATCCATAGTCTTGGACAACTGGTGAAAGATAAGGAAAGGCTAAATGTCAAAGAGCGCCTTGAGCTTGCCAGGATCATACAAAAGGACATCTCAGGGTTCCGAGATGCCATTGGAAGTCAAGGGGCTGCCTTACGAGAATGGGTTGGGGAGCATCTTGGATGCGATCTCAGTGAGTTCGAGGCGGAGGAGCTTATTGGGGAGATTCAACCTTGTACTAATATAGAGGAAGACGAACTGAGGTCAATCCTGAAAGAGCAAATTAAGGCACTCAAGACCTTCCAGCTTAAACAGGAGTTGAAAGGAAGGTGGAAGGAGCTTACCCAGAGTGAGTCCCCTGGCGGGTGGAGTAGTGCTCACAGAGTGCCTGTAAGGTGGCTCTTGAGCAGATCTGAGTTTGAAGACCTTTTTGATATTCTTGAAGAGAAGAAGGATATGCCCTCGGAAGATGACCTGAAGGCGTCCCTGGATCTGTTGGAGAGATACGAGGCAGATATTAGAAGACTTTGCGACCATGCCTGGGTGAATGAACGCTTCTTGGAGATAGTGGCACCGCATTTTGCGGATATGATCAAGGATCAGATTGAGGGGGCAAAAGACCATCTTGTTGCGACGGTGGGGACAAGAGTAATAGAATGGACAAACCAGCTTCCGCAAGTACAGAAGGCCATGGAAGCATGGATAGAGGGGATTTATCAAGAAAAACTGTTTCAACTGGTAGCCCAGCGCATCGAAGCCATGCCTGAGATAGATGCCAAAAAGTTCTTAATAGAGATTGCACAAGAGGCCGCTATTGGTGCATTGCTCTTTCAGCGGCTGAAAACGAAGGGGTAGGATGTGATAGAGCTTCCTGATTTGCGTGATCTTTTCCACGAACTTTCCAAAGACGCCGCAAAGAGAGCCAGATTTCCCATCAGGTTTATTCTTGTGGAAAGATTGGATCACTGGAAAGAGGTGATCGAACATGTCAAAGCCCCCGCTAATAAATTAATTAAACTATCGCATTTGTGCGCAGACGAAGATCGGTTTCCAAAGATAGACGAGCTAAAGGAGATATTAGAAGCCGAGCTTAAAGGGGCTGGCTCGGTCGTCATCCTGCCACTTTCTGAGTACGTCAGGCTAACCGGAGAAAAGGAAATTCTTACGGACCTTGCCCAGTGGGAGTTACTGAGCAAGGGTAGAGTCTATATCCCCCTTTATGGTTTTGCTTCAGAATTCATTGAGACATTTGTCCACGTGGCTCGATATCAAGCCGGAACTATCCATCCAGGTTGGCATCTCAGTGGAAGGCCTGAGGAGATAAATATTTCAGTTTTTCAACGGCAGATCGAAGGTTTTAGCAGGTTTTTTTGGATCAATGGTATCAAGAACTATATGGGTTTGTGGGAGAATGCGAAAATCCCGGTCTCCTCAATATGCCTTTCTACTCGATTTGCTGACCGCATAGGGGCACAAGTAAGTGTTATCAGAATCGACGTTTTCAAAAGTGGGTATGAAGTCCTCAGAAAATTTCTCAGAGAAAGCGATATCTTGGCCAAATCACTGGCTGACGAGGATAAGTGGAGCTGGTTGGCATCTCAAATGAGGCCGAATGAGTGCCTGTTTGATCTTATGGCCAGACTTCTAAATGTTCAGAGTTACTCCATTGATATATTCTCCCGCTGGAGGGACTCGAACGACAGAGAGCGTTGGCTCATCTGGCTTTGGAGCAAGCTAGTAGGTCCTGGTGATTATCTCAAAAGGTGTCTTGAATCTTCTGCCAAACCCAGCGAGTTAGAAGACCAGGTCTTGCACTTGGTCTTTGGAGATGAAGACCTTGACCATGCACAGATGAAAGAGCGCAAACGGATTGTGGCCATGATCTTTGGGGACCCTTTGCCTTTGACCTTTTGGAGGACTTACGAAAGGAGAGGTGACCCCTTGAAGCGTTTGAAATCCCTTACGGGTCTGACCCTGAGAGAGCGAAAAGAGGTCGTCTCAATACTAAAAGAGGTTCTAGCTCAACGAACTAGCCTCGAATCAGTCATGCCCCTTCTCGAATTGGCTTTCACGGAGCTTTTCTACTATCTGATTCCATTTTCCCACCCGGACGAGTTCGTTACAGAATACTTTAGGCACGTTGCGCTCTCCAACGTACTCGATAGTCCTCCCCTTCAACTGGAAGAAATGGCCACGCATGCAGCAAGGCAACAAGTTGCTTGGAATTTTCAGCCCAGGTCGCAGTTGATAGAGGATACATTGAGCAAAGGTACTCCGGTACTCTGGGTCGATGCTATGGGTCTTGATTGTCTGGGTCTCTGGTATGGGCTTAAGAACGAACACGGCGATATCGAGATGGAGGTTAGCATCGCCAGAGCGAATCTTCCCACTACGACGGAGGCAAATAAGGGCTGGACTGAGGAAAACCAGTTGGTCCGGAATCTGGACGAATTGGCTCACAACAGGAATATCGGGCATGAAGAGCGATTTGTGAGATCCCTTGAGGTCGTGAAGGAGGTTTTCGGCAAAGCAGTTTCCTTGTTGGAGAGGACGGGTGATGTCTACATTACCTCTGACCATGGTCTTACACCTTACTCGTTGAACAAGAAGCCCATTCCACTTCCATCGGAGGCTCAGGTTCACAAATGGGGGAGATTTGCGACAATGCAATCCCCTTCAGACGATCCTCGCTGGATCGTGCAGGATAATGATATCTTTCTTGCTGTGCATGGAAGGTTCGAGGGAGGAGCCGGAGCTTCTGGTGCTATCCACGGAGGAGCGACTCTTGAGGAATGGCTTGTGCCGGTCATAAGGCTTAGCCGTACAGGGCCCAAAAAAGAGGTCGCATATCAATTCCGGCTATGGCCGGAGAAGATCAGCTTGGACGCAAGGCGGAGAGCGGTTATCGAGATCCGGTTCGATCCTGATCTTGACGAGCTTCACGTTTTGTTGTCCAGCTTCCCACTCATCAAAGCTGAAAAAGTAGGCGTTGGTGTGTTCAGGTGTGAAATACAAGGGCTGAGATCTGGAAGACAATGGGTTGATCTCATATCTCATGGGAAGAATATTGGGAAAGCCAGCTTTGAGGTGGTGGTCGGTATGGAAGAGGAGGATTTGGGTTTATAATGCAAACCGTCGGACATGTGAAGGACAAGGTTAAGACACAATTTCCGGATATGGTGGTCTACAAAGATCCCAGCAAGAACAAGTTTTTTTCCTCCCTCGGAATTCCCTCTTACCTGAGAGATTGGCTTCTCAAACGGTTTTCTGATGAGGAAGGCAGGATAAATATAGATGAAGTCCAATCTTACGTTAGAAAGGTAATCCCAAGAAAAGAAGAGTGGGAGGCAATAAAAGCTGAGATGGTCCATTCGGGCAAATCGGTTCGGATATTGGCCAAAATCCGAGTCGAGATAGACATAAAGACCGGAGAGGGCCTGTTTAGACTACCAGATTTTGGTTTTCCATCTCGCCGCTATGAGGCCATTATTAATCGCAAGGTCTTGGATGAGCAAAAAGAGGCACTTCTTACTTCACCTGAGACTTGGGGGGTGGTGGAGCTTGAGTGGCAATGGAAAAGGATAGAAGGTCGTCCAGGGCAAGGTGTAGTCTCGATGCAAGATTTCAGGCCGTTTAGACCTTACAAGGTAGATCTCGATTTCTACCAAGGCATAAGGACAGAATTCGAGCTCGATGAATGGATGGATGTGCTTTTGATGGCGGTGGATTACAATCCGGATGGCTTCATAAATCAGAAACAGAAAGTTACATTGCTCAGTCGCTTGCTTCCTTTTCTGGAAAAGCGCCTTAACGTCGTAGAACTTGCACCCAAAGGTACGGGGAAATCTTATCTCTTCTCTCAGATTAGCAAATATGGCTGGCTTGTCAGTGGAGGAAGCGTGACTCGGGCGAGGCTGTTCTACGACATTTCGCAGAAGACGACAGGCATCTTAGGGAGGCACGATTTTGTGGCCTTAGACGAAATTCAGAGTATCAGCTTTCCTGATGAAAATGAGATGAGGGGAGCCTTAAAAGGCTATCTCGAGAGTGGAGAATTCAGAGTCGGAGACTACAGAGGGATAGCAGAGGCAGGAATTGTACTATTAGGGAACATAAATGAACACCTGATGGATGTGGATAGAAATATGTTTCAAGAGCTTCCAAATGCCTTTCAGGAGTCTGCTCTTTTGGACCGCTTTCATGGTTTTATAAAGGGATGGGACATCCCAAGAATGAGAGAGGACATGAAAGCCTGTGGGTGGGCGATTAATTCCGAATATTTCTCCGAAATTACGCACGCTTTGAGAAATGATATCCGCTATCGGGCACTGGTTGATGACGTGTTGACTGTGCCGAAAGGCGCGGATACCAGGGATACTGAGGCCATAAAAAGGCTGACAACAGCCTTTTTAAAGCTCCTTTTCCCTCACGCGGTTATCGGAAATGGGATCACAAAAGAGGAGATTATGGAATCCTGTCTAAAGCCTGCCGTTCAAATGCGCAGCACCATAAGAAGGCAGTTACACATAATGGACAAGGAATATTCATTGGATCTCCCTGAAGTCGCCGTAGAAGGAATAAAGGGCCAAAAGGAAAATTTGTCCCCCCCCGATCACTTATAGATATTTTTTTTGGGAGGATGCATGGGTAAAGAAAATTTTGAAGAGGCTATGCAGAAGTTAGAAGAGATCGTCCGGGCGCTGGAGGCCGGCGATCTATCTCTTGAAGAATCGTTGAAAAAATTTGAAGAAGGGGTTAAACTCTCACAGTTTTGTCTCCGTAAACTTGATGAAGCAGAGAAGAAGATTGAACTTCTGGTAAAAGGCGAAAGCGGTAAGTTATTGACCAGGCCTTTTGAGCCGGAAGGAAATATATAAGTGGATTTAAAGACCTATATTGCTGAGCGCAGGGCGTTGGTTGACCAGGCCCTGGATAGGTGCCTGCCAAAGGAAGAAGGTCCGGCCGGGGAAGTTATGCGGGCTATGCGCTACAGCGTTTTTGCCGGGGGCAAACGGGTGCGGCCAATCCTGTGCCTGGCCGCCTGCGAGGCTATGGGCGGAGATATAGAACAGGTTTTACCTGTAGCTTGTGCCCTGGAATGTATTCATACCTATTCGCTCATTCACGATGACCTGCCGGCTATGGATGATGACGACTATCGCCGCGGGGTACCAACCTGCCACAAGGTCTTTGGAGAGGCTATGGCCATACTGGCCGGTGACGGCCTTCTTACTTTTGCTTTTCAATTACTGTCTGGTGTCTCACATAATGCGGGGAGGCGTAAGTCCAATCCCCTCGAGGCCACCCAGGTGATAGCCCGGGCCGCCGGGGTGCACGGTATGGTGGGCGGCCAGGTTGTGGATATGGCTTCCGAAGGCAAAGACGTGAATGCCGGGACCGTCCGGTACATTCATACGCATAAGACCGCGGCCCTTATTGCCGGTTCGATTCAGGCCGGGGCCTTGATAGCGGGCGGTCACCGGAATAAGATAAAGGCCATGGGGCATTATGGAGAGGCCCTGGGACTGGCCTTTCAGGTAATTGATGATATTCTGGACATCGAGGGTGATGCCGGCGAAATGGGAAAGGCCACGGGTGCGGACCTAAGGAGGAAGAAGGCTACGTACCCATCTGTTTACGGCCTGGAGAAATCCAGGGGCATAGCCAGTAGGCTCGTTGAAGAGGCCATAGATAGCCTGCGTGGGTTTGGGGCCGAGGCCGAGCCCCTTCGGGCCATAGCTCGCTATATTTTAGATAGAAAAAAGTGATGATTTTGTAAAAAGCTAATTTGATGACCTCGTAAAAAGTCATGCAGCTGTTTTAAGATCAAACTGAGAGCCAAGTGCAAATGAGGTCAGAATATTTTTAAATTGGCCCCAGGTAGTTTCAGTTTGCTCTTTGAAAACAA